>Ga0078972_1000164_pt1 | contig 271328 bp, 202 predicted proteins | sample YelNatPaOPGAMG01_FD_67568 | JGI IMG/M metagenome (GOLD analysis project Ga0078972, IMG submission 67568) | Hot spring thermophilic microbial communities from Obsidian Pool, Yellowstone National Park, USA - OP-RAMG-01 (SPADES assembly) (version 2) | ecosystem: Environmental > Aquatic > Thermal... | reverse complement strand
ACATCATCCAGATCGGCATTGAAACCGACGTCCAAGCGCAGATAGGGAAAGATATCGCCTGAAAGAGCCGTTGTGAATTTGATGCCGGCGGGAGTGACGGAGAGTCCGCTTTGCGAATTGTTTCCAATGGTTTGCCATCCCGCCGAGGGCGTCCACTGAACCCCATCCAAAGCGGATAATGTGTCGTTCAAGGAGGGACCCGAAACAGTCAAGGAGCCTGTTGCACTAAGACTGACCTTTATTCCAGCGGATGGAACCAAAGATCCGCTAAAGTCGATCGGGCCTACGCAAACTGCGGGAATATCTAGGCTTCCAAGCGTTTCCGAACAAGTGAAACCTGCGGTTCCATTGGCTAGAAAAGAGGCGGATCCTGTTGTCATGCCCACCGGAGCAACCAAATTGACCGCCAATTCGAAGAGAGTGACTTGAGGACCCGTCCACAAAGTCCAATGGCTCTGCAATTTAAGCACGAGGTTGGCCGTTACATTGAAGGTGAAAGACGGTCCTGAGAGATTGACATTCACCGTTGCCCCCGTGTTATCTGTGCAATTGAATCCATTGCCCCGAAACACACCGACCACTCTTCCATCCATCGTTGAGAGAACCGCCCGCCCGCGGGACATTTGCATTCTCATCTGAACGGGCGCTCCAGTCAAATCAATATCCAGATTTTGAAAGGCTTGCGGGAGCGAGCAAGGGTTCAATCCGATGGCGATATTGGCGCCGGAAGGTTGAACACTTGTAACCTGATCAAGCAAACCGCCTTTGTCACCGCTGACAACGATATCGCCGGGTTTTATCTGCGTGGTGGTTGCGTTGCTCGCCAATATGGCTTCCCCTTGCGTGTGGCTGAGGACGTCCGAACTGTTCACGAGAATTGTTTGACTCGCAGGCTGGGCGATGATGACATCGGCTGTTTCCGCAGGCACGCCGGGCGCGGATACCGTGATGGCTGCGGATCCGGATGAGGCAAGTGCGGTTACTTTGCCAGAGCCATCGACGGATACGACACTTGGATTACTGGATGTCCAGGTGAACGAAGCGGGTGTAATCATTCCGGATCCGGATTGGATGCCCGCTTGAAATTGATAGGTGCTTCCCGCTTTGGGAAGAATGACGGAACGGTCCGAGGAAAATACGATTTTGGAGGAGGAGGAACCAGCGCCACCTCCACCCCCGCAACCAGTGATTAATGTCAGAAGCAGTGTGAGTGCCACGGTCCCCATGCCGAAACGTCTGGCCATTAAGGCGTTCTGTCTGGCTTTTTTCAGTTTGAATCTGTTCATGGATGATAAACTCCCATAATAATATTGAGCGGGTCTTCATGAAACATATCGTAATCTGATGATAACCATTGTATGTATAAAATTATTATTCAGTTCTAGCAAAGTTTGAATTAGAGGGTCTTTATGCGTTGTTAAACAAATATATCTTATCGAGGAATATATGGGTCTTCAAGAGAGGCAAACGAATGCGGAAACATGTTAATGTTTGACTAAATTCACAAAGTATTTCATGTTGAGATATTATATCATCAAACTAAAATATGTCAAGGTTCGATATTGAATTAATGAACAATCAATCGAATGAGTATTGTTGACGGGGAAATACGTGATGGGATACCGAATGAAAAAGCGGGGACTTGTATTGTCCCCGCTTTGGAAAAACCGATTGAGGTGGTTGTGAGAACCAGCCGGCTAACGAATCCTATCCGCATAGGCTCTGCGCATGATCAAATCCGCAATCTCGCCGCCGGTGACATGGTACGTACCATTATCTATTTGAGATTTGAGACTTTGCACCAACTCCTCGCGCGTGTCCGGGGAGTTGTTCACCACTTGCTTGGCGAGTTGGATCTCCTGCGCTCGCGAGGATAACTCCACGCTTGCCGCAGGATGTTGATCGCTGACCTGGGCAACCGCAACCCCTGTTTTCAGGTTGGATGCGTTACCCGCAACCCCTCCCGCCTGCTGAGTGCGGAGAATGTTGCCAACCTCTTCCATCGATATTTTCATTGTTTGCCCCTTTCTCATCGGGGATTTCCCGTGAGGAAAATCCGAAGTCGAAAGACGGCAACCTGGCAGCCATAGCTTCCAGAGGGGTTTCCCTCAAGCCTTTAGGCCCATGGTTTTGCGTCCCTGCATTTCTGAAGGTTTGCCTTTTGCATCTCTTCTGAACCTATTATCGGCGAACCGCTTCGAAAAAATTAGACCTCAGGACGTGTGAATGCGGAAAAAACTGTGAATTCGCACAGTCGGAACTCCAGTTTCGGCATACTTCTGAGAAAACTTTCGTATCTTACAAAATATCATAATTGGCATCGTTTGTCAAGTACGATACCAACCCGTATCGCATCCTCTTCGCGACGGCGTCGGGCGACGAGAAACCTATTTGACATAAATACATATAATCTGATAAACTAACTATACTATTTTCACGGGAGGTAATCAACGCATGGCATTGGATGAAAGCAGACTCCGTTTCGACACGCTGGCGGTGCACGGGGGTCAGGTTCCGGACCCCTCCACCACTTCTCGAGCGGTTCCCATCTATCAAACTTCTTCGTATGTGTTCCACAACGCGGAGCACGCAGCCAACCTTTTCGGTCTTAAGGAACTCGGATTCATCTACACGAGACTGATGAACCCCACTCAGGATGTCTTCGAGAAGCGCGTCGCTCTCCTCGAGGGAGGAGTGGCGGCTTTGGCGACCTCCTCGGGGCAGGCCGCGGAGACATTGGCGATCCTAAACATCGTTCAGGCGGGGGATGAGATTGTCAGTTCCACATCCCTCTACGGCGGAACTTACACCCTCCTGAAATACTCCCTTCCGAAGCTGGGGATTAAGGTGCATTTCGTGGATCCGGACGATACGAGGAATTTCGAACGCGCCATAACGGATCGCACCCGTTTGGTTTATGCGGAGACACTGGGAAACCCCAAGCTCAACACGCTTGATATCGAGGCTGTTGCGAAAATCGCTCACGACGCGGGTTTGCCCTTGATGATAGACAACACCATGCCCTCCCCCGCCTTGGTGAATCCTATCCGATGGGGCGCGGATATCGTCATCCACTCCGCCACGAAGTTTATCGGCGGGCATGGAACCAGCATCGGCGGAGTGATTGTGGATAGCGGCAAGTTCAACTGGGCGAACGGCAAATTCCCCGCGTTCACCCAGCCCGATCCCTCGTATCACGGGTTGGTGTTCATGGAGTTGCCGGAGCCTCTTAAGAGCATGGCGTATGTCCTGAAGGCGCGCTTGCAGGTGATGCGGGATATGGGATCCTGCATCTCCCCGTTTAACGCCTTCCTGTTCCTGCAGGGATTGGAAACCCTGCATCTCAGAATGGAGCGTCATAGCCAAAACGCCCTCGCCATCGCGAAGTACCTGCAGGGTCACGAAAAGGTCTCCTGGGTGAACTACCCCGGACTGCCCGATCATCCCCAATACGAATTGGCGAAAAAATATCACTCGAAGGGGCTGTTCGGCGCAATGCTTGGCTTCGGCATAAAGGGAGGCCTTGAAGCGGGAAGGAAATTCATCGACAATCTGAACGTCTTCTCGTTGCTCGCCAACATCGGCGACGCCAAATCCCTCGTGATCCATCCCGCCTCCACCACGCATCAGCAGCTCTCCGAGGAGGAGCAGATCGCTTCAGGCGTAACCCCGGATTTCGTGAGGATGTCGGTGGGAATTGAGGATGTGAACGATCTCATCGAAGACCTGGATCAGGCTCTGAAACGCGTTTGACCACTTCCATGCGGAGAGTGAGGGGGGATTAAAGCCTTCTCACTCTCCGCAATGCGCCTCTCCGCACAACAATCCGCATCCATTTGGCTGCGGTTTATTTTTTAATATCCAAGGAGTCTGTTGCATAAATCACCCTGTGCGCCAATATAAAGAGAGACAGCCTTCATGATCGTATTCACATAAGTCCAACAAATATCTTGCACTCCTGCGGCTTTGAGGATGATTCTGTCGATTGGGCATTCCGGAGGCATCGGGATGCATCCAAGGCGTCACTTGTGTTTGAGGAAAACTGAAAGGCTCTTCCGTGCATGAGATATTCGAAACCCCGGATCAAGGTTATCCTTTTTTATGACGCGCAGAGCTTGTCCCAACGAAAGTTGAAAGCGGACTGATGGCCATTCCACGCATTTCTCCTGAATGGCAATAACCTCGTATGCCATCGTTTGAACCAGCCGAATATACGCCTCGCATAAGGAATCGGCTGAATCTTATCATCGCCTGCAACAACGAACACGAAATCCAGAGTTTAATCCTGGATTCATCGCTCCGTCCAGTTATTCAGCCGGTCCCTATTGCGACTTTCTCTGCTGGAACGCCGTGACGAGCACCGCGAAGAGCAGTACGCCACCCACGATGGTTCCTCTCCAAATATCCGGGTTGTTGAGGGTCAGGTTGATGGCGCTGAGAATGACGTAAAGGAGCAATGAGCCGAACACCGTGCCCACCACGCTTCCCTCGCCGCCCATCAGGTTCGCACCGCCCACCACGGCGGCGGTGATGGCGTCGAGTTCGTAGCCCACGGCGATGCTTGGATCTCCTTGTCCGTTATAAGACGCCCACAAAATTCCCGCCACGCCGCCCAACACCGCGCTAGCGCAATAGGCGAAGAGTTTCACGCGGAACACATTGATGCCTGACAGTCTGGACGCCTGTTCGTTGCAGCCGATGCTGTACAGATATCTCCCGATCCGCATCTTATAGAGCGCGATCATGGCGGCGGCGGCGACCAAAATCAAGATCACCAACGGCACGGGAATCGGCATAAAGGTGTGATCGAAAAAGTTGCCGTTCGCGAGGAAAAGCAGCCATTTGTAATTCGCGATGCTGATCTGGAGACGATCGTTTATGACGAGGGACTGGCTCCGAAGCAGCAGAAGCGTCGCCAGGGTGACCACAAAAGCCGGCAACCTCAGTTTGTGAATGAGGGTGCCGTGGAATACGCCTATGAGTGCGGAGACTGCAAGCGTGCCAAGAATCCCCAGAACGATCGCCACGGGATCGATGAGATGCGCGAAAACCCGCGTGATGAGAAACGCCATCAGCATCCCGGTGAACGCAATGAGCGACCCAAGGGAAAGGTCAATCCCGCCGGTGATAATGACAATGGTTTCCCCGATGGCGAAGATGCCAAGCATCGACATCTGCCGCAGGACATTGAGAAAGTTCAGTTGACTGTAAAACGTGTCTCTCGCGGAGGTAAAGAAAATGGCGCCGCAAAAGATAAGCAAGGCTATTAGTACGCTCGCTTCGCGTGAACGCAATATCCGCCAATTCAACCATTTCAAGGTATTCGACACTCCTTTTGGTCACCTCTCCCCCTGAGAATCGACAAGGAGAGGATTCATTGCATCAACGTCGGAAACAATCGATGAGGTGCATGCAGGAATCGGTCGGGCGTCGGGATGACGCCGAGACCGATTCCGTCCGCTTCGGAAGGATTACGTCGTTGTCAATCCTAACGCATGTAGCTTTTGGATGAATTCGTCTGCGTTGGCGGGAGTGATCACTTTCACGCCGGTGTCTATGATGTTGCCGTTCATTTTCATCCCGAGCTTGTCCACCATGGGTTTGATGTCCTGCATGGCTTTCTTGAATCCCTCGCGATTGATGAGATAGAGTAGTTTTGTGGTGATGCGCCCCTCTTCGTAGGGCTGCTGAACCACGGTGAAATCAACCAATCCCTTTTGAAGATCCTTCAGGGTCATGGGGTCTCCGTCGAAGCACATGATTTTGATCTTGCTGCGCAGGTTTTCATTGACCACTTCGTCCACTATCGCCGGGCCGTCGTAGGAGTAGAGCCCCACCATCCCGTTGATCTTATCGCCGTATTTGGTGATGGCGTCCGCGACGTTATTGCGAGCCTTTCCTGCGTCCTTGTTGTCCACGTAAGGATCCTGAAGCATATGGATGTTATGTCCCTTCACTGCGTCGAGGAACCCTTGATACCGATCCCTGGCGTTTTGAGCGCTCATATTCCCGACGAACGCCACCAGGTTTCCGCCGTTCGGGAAAAGTTTGATCGCCTGCTCTCCCGCAACGACCCCGGCGTTGTAATTGTTCGTGCCGATGTAGGCGAGGCGGTCGCTAGTTGGCGAATCGGAATCGAATGTCACAACGGGAATCCCTTTGCGGATCGCGCTGTTGATGACGGGGGCGAAGGCGTCCGCCTGAATGACGGATATGCCTATTCCGTTGACATTCGATGCGATGGCGTCCTCGAAAATCTGCTTCTGAGAGTTGTTATCGGCATTCTGAGGACCCAGCCACTTGGCGTTGCAACCAAGTTTCGCTTTCTCATCGTCCATTCCCTTGCCGAGTGCGCTCCAGAAAGGAACGATTCCATTTGTGATCAACTCGAAATTCAGAGTGCCAGTGGGTTTGAGAGGCGCGTCAAAAGCGGACGCCGCTTTTGCTTGCGACGCAGCGATTTGCGCTGCGGTTTTTGATTCATCCACGTTGCTCTTACAGGATGAGAGTGGCAATGCGATCGCCACCATAGCGCAAAGAGCGGTGATCTTCCAAGCAAGACTTGAGGATTTCATTCGGAACATCTCCTTGTTCTAATAACGAGCTATGTCAGATAGTTGCTAAATCTCCATATCGTTGTGCGAACTTTGCGTGCAACCGTCAACGGCGCGGTGACGGAAATCCTTTGTATGATATAACGATAAACTCACGCCCATCGTCAATTGTAACTTTTCATCTCGGAACCTAATTCATTTTATCCGATAACCAAGCGATTTTTCACACCCTCGTGCAATTTGAGAGGAGTCTTTTTTCAAAACGGGAAAACCGGCTGTTTCCAGGTGATATAACGTTATAGAGGAACAGGCATTTGCTGAATTCACACATTTTTGAATCCATTATAGCCCATACGCCAAAGAAAAATATAATTGTCCAGAAAGATTGGGAGGCGTTTTTGTCATAGGATTGGACGCGAGGGGTGGGTGTGCCTATGGCATTACAGACATGGGCGTTGGGGGGTCGTTCGTGACCACGCTTTCCTTCCCGAAAATGAAAGCCATCTGGAATTGCAGCATATAGAACACGGGAGGTTTGATGAACAGGACTGAAGCATGGTGGATAATTCTCACGTCCATCCGCTTGCCATACGCACCAATTGTTACGTAAGCTTTCCGCAGCGGGGGCGGATATTTCGAGTAGCCAGTGCAAAGATGGGGAGATGGGGGGCGTTCATGTTTTCTTCTCCACATCATCCTGCTCAATGTCGCTATCCGGTGATCTCAATCGGATCTGTTCCAGATACTTACGAAGGTCTTGTAAATTTTCTATAAGCCTAACCCCTTTTTGCTCCAGCGTTGAGCGATATGCCGTTGCTGACTTCCCGCCCGCAATGATGCTTACGTTCGGGCTCAGCAATGCCCGCAATCTTTCCAGTTCCCGTATGAGAAGAGGGTCGTCTGACGGATAGATGAGGCTAAGGACAACGACTGTCGCCCTGCACTGATATGCGGCGCCCGCGATTTCCTCGGCAGGCAAATTGGGTCCGAGGTAATGCGCATTCCATCCTTCCAAAGCTCCGGTAACAGCGGCGAACAATGCGCCCATCTCGTGAATTTGACCCGCAGGGGTGGTCGCGATAAGACTTGGAGCGAAGGAGGAGGGCCTGCAAGTCTCAAGTATGCCTCCAAGGGTGGTGCGTATCACCGAAGTGACTAAATGTTCGTTCGCCACTCGCATGGTGCCATTCCTCCATCGATCCCCCGCAATTCGAAGAAGCGGTAACGCCACATGCTCCATAAATCCGTTCACACCCAGCAAAACGGAAGCGTGAGTTACGGTCTCTTCCAATGCTCTGACATCCAGTTGTTCCGCCGCATGAATGCAATGGACCAGGATCTCTTCCGAAGAAACCCCTCCGGAAGGATGATCCGAACGGGTTAATCCAGGCGATCCGCTCTCCCCTCCCAATCTGCGAAGCTCGGAAATATCCAGCCCGGCGATATTCCTTATACTGTGCCCCTTCGCTATTGCGCGAGAAAGATATTCCAACTTTTCGATATCGGAATCACTGTAAACACGCCTGTTTGTCGAGGTTCTTTCGGGATTCAACACGTTATAGCGTTTTTCCCACGCTCGGATGACATAAACGCTCAAGCCCGTCCGTATGGATACTGCTTTGATGCCGTATCGATGCTCCATGATGCTCAGTATAAACACCCCTTTCGTGTTTGTCAATTCATTATACGAGGAAAAGCATCCCTCGGATTATGCTGTCTAAAAATTTTTTAGACAAAATCTATGCAACTTGTTGACATTTCGAGGTTTTCTCTCGTATATGTTTATTGTAGATAACTAATCAGAAGGGTGATGACTTATTATCTCATCCTTCCTCTTACAAAAAGGAGATTGAAATGAAAACGTTGGATGTGGTTGTGGCGATTTTGCTTATCGTTGGCGGATTGAATTGGGGCCTTGTTGGGATCGCGAATTTTGATCTGGTTGCAACGCTATTTGGAACGGCAACCATTCTTAGTCGGATCGTATACGGACTTGTAGGCCTCTCCGCAGTCTATCAGGCATTGCAATGGAAAGCCATTCAACTCAGATGGCGGCATTCAACAGCAATGAACTAACAATACAACACCTATTTATCTGGAAAGGATAAGATGATGAAAAAGATGTCTGAAAAAATGAAAATGATTTTCCTGCTCGCTTCTTTGTCGGTGATACTCTCGGTCGGATCATTCACCTCCGCCGAAGCGAAAAATATGAATATCGTGGAGACGGCGATGCACGCGGGTCAATTCAAAACGCTGTGCGCTGCGCTGAAGGCGGCAGGTCTGGTTAAAACTCTGGAAGCCAAGGGTCCTTTTACGGTATTCGCCCCGACGGATGCAGCTTTCGCCAAATTGCCTAAGGCAGTACTTGCCAGTTTACTGAAACCGGAAAACAAAGCGAAACTGATTAGCATCTTGACCTACCATGTGGTTAAAGGGAAAGTGATGGCAGCCCAGGTGGAGCGCTTGAAAAACGGAGCGAAAGTAAAAACCTTGAACGGCAAGGATATAACCATCCATAACAAGCACGGGGTGGAGATCAATAACGCAAAGGTTATCAAAGCGGATATCGTATGCTCTAACGGAGTGATACACGTCATTAACAAAGTACTGATTCCATGATTGAAGTATTTGAATAGAGAATTGATGAGTTCAAATTTGCGGGGAAATGTCGAACTAAGGACAAATCCCCGCAGTTTTAATTGGATTGCCGATTATCGAGTATATGGTGGACCAAGTTATTCGGACAGCAAATCAACCGTTTTAGCGTAAAGAGCTTGTCCTTTCTGCAATAATTTCCCGACGTTAAATTTACACCCTCCGCCACGCTTCGACCTTGCAAGGATGTTGTTCGGCGGAAGGCGTCCGGTGGAAAAGGAGACCGCGCTCCAAATAAAGCTTCACCCCAAAGGATTGGTTTCACAGCTTCCAAATTGTGGGATTCGGCGCAGGATTGAATTTTAAGGTTCGTCGCCCCCTCAAGCAAACCCATGGGTTTCGTTGAAATGACGACTTAACCTAGTACATCACAGTATACGGCGGATTGCGAGTAAATGGTAGCGAGGGGATGTCAAATGAGAAGGTCATGGAAGGAAACGCGATCGTGGCAGGAAACGAGCATAATCAAAGAGGAAAGTCGGGAGAGAGAAAAACAGTTCCAAATGCGATCTCGCATTATGAGCGCCGCCGCGTGAGCGAAACTTGCAAGCCCGCCACGCTCTTGTGGCCAAATGGAACGGAATTTTTCCCTCCCCCGACAACACTCTTCCGACGTGTCCGGTGGTGTCAAACCATACGCCCTCCTTGGGGATGTTCAAACGGAGTCTGATTTGTGACGTCAACCTCCGTTCTTTGTTCGACTGTATGTTTATTCCACCTTTTACATGGCTTCAGACTGCAAAGAATACGGAATTTCGCATGCAACCTTTTCAGTTATCATTCGCCACGATCCCTACGTCGATGAACCTTCTTCCCGACGTTTGGTGACAATGAACGGCGATCAAATCCCTGCCAGCTCGAAGCGCGTAACGCCCGGACATATTTATCGGAACGGTAACGTAGCCATGGGAATTTCCGGTGACGGATGCCGCCTCCGCACCGTTGACGTATATCTCCGCATCGCCTGTATGCCACACGCGAAAAGCGAGGCTTTGTGGGGCATCATCCGGAATATCCACCCACCGTCGCATCCAAATATCGGGGGAGGTCCATGGCGTATCCGCTTCCGGATAACCCTCTCCGAACCCTCCGAATCCTCGCTTCCACATATCCTCGTTGAAATCCGGTTGAATCCAGTATCCGCTCCCTCGAACGAAGCTGTAATACCATAATGACGGATATTCCTCGGAGGTGGGTATGACGGTGTTTTTATCGTTGTTTGGAAGTATCGGACCGAGATTGGCTTCCCGAATCCGCCTTCCAAGTGAGGGCAAGTTAAGCTTGTCGAATAGCGTCCGGTTCGCCATGAAAACCGCTGCGCTTAAGCCGTATTTCTCTCCGCAATAACGCGCCATGCGGATCATCCGGCACAGATTTCTCACGGTATCCTCAATGCTTTCGTTATCCGCCGCGCCCAGCGTTGACGCTGCCGTCGACGTCTCACACTTACCTACGACTACCGCACGCGCGTCGCTGGGAGGCGGTCCAATGGGGCGAGATGCGCAATGGACATCCAGCACATCCCCTAATCCGTTATCCACTCCGCCATTGACCGCATCCACCAAGCGGCCTGGATCCCACTCTCGGATTTTCCCCGCAATCCGTTTGCCATCGTAACTCCCCACCCTTTTGCCGGGGAGCGTCCACAGGATGATGCAGGGATGATTGCCCAGTTCGAGGATCATACGGTGAAGTTGGCTTTCATAAGTCATCTCATCCTCGCTTCCGCCTATAGGAGCGGGGGGAATAGCCTGCCATACAAGAATCCCCAACTTATCCTCCCAATAATACCAACGCTCTGGCAAAGTTCTTCCTCGCATCTGGATTAGGTTGAAACCAAGACGTTTCATCGTCTCAAGTTCGTCCCTGATTCGCGAATCCGTTGAAGCTTCCGTGTCGCACTCGGGAGAGAGCGATTGCTCCGTCACGCCGGATTCAAACAGGAACCGCCCGTTAAGCATGATTCGAGGATACTTGCCGTCGGTTTCACAGGAGACGTTGCGCATGGCGAAATAGCTTTCCACATGATCCATCGATTTGCCTTCCTTTAGGAGGGAGACGTCCAGATGGTATAGATAAGGATCGGAAGGCGACCAGAGATGCGGATTGGGGATTGGGAGATTTATCGGAACCGCAGGGGAGCCTTCACGTTTGCATACTATCCGTCCCTTTGAGCTAGCGACGGCGACAATTTTCATATTGGAGGGACCGCGACCGGATAGAATGACTGTGAGACGCAAAGATTTCGTGTCCATATCGGGTGTTATACTCAGATGGGATATATACGTGGCGGGAACGACTTCCAGCCAGACCGTTCGGCATATTCCCATTCCAATCGGTTGATCCTCATTTTGGGATGGATGAGGGTTCCGATTGGCGGCTTCGCCAACAGAATCCATCGGAACGTCCAAATCCATGGTCAGGATTTGCATTCGCTCAGGCTTCAGGTGACTGGTAATATCAAAGGAGAAGGAGTCGTAACCTCCTTGATGCACGCCCAGTTCCTTGCCGTTAAGAAAGATCCTCGCCCGACAATCCAGCGCGCCGAAATGCAGGAGAAGTCTCTCTCCGTTGCGCAGATTCGGGGCAACGAAGGTGCGTCGATACCAGAGGCGCTCCTCGGGCTTGAGGCTATGCCATACTCCGGACAGAGCGGATTTCACCGGAAACGGAACGAGGATCTCACCGCGATAGGTGCGGGGTGCGGGTTCGCCTTGCGGCTGTATGGCGTAGTCCCAAAGCCCGTTCAGATTGATCCATCCCTTGCGGACCATCTGGGGGCGCGGATAATCCACTTCTAGGTTTTGCGAAGAGGTATGTCCGCCACCATCCTTCATTAGGGGAGCATTGGCGGGGCGCCAAGGCTCCTTCACGGATGATACGGATAGAGCGGGCATCAAAGAAAGTAGCAACGATAAGGAACGCGAAAGATATCTCATATCGCCTTTAATTGTAACATTATGGCGACGTTTTCGGAACCGGGAGTTGTTTTAATGCTCATAGACTTATTGATGGGCTTTTGATTCGAGGATTTCGGGATCAACCACCCCTTCAAGAGGCATACATCGCCATTCTTCTCCATCAAAGTGGATGGGTATGTTTCCGTTACATATCTGTTTGCGAATGGGTTGATGAATGTCGTAACGGACGTTCTCTTATTCACCGAGTTGATGGAGGGATTGACATCTTTCAAAACATAGAAAGTTTTCATCTTGTATGCGTTCTCCCAAGTCTCGCCAACCGGAGCCAGTGCAACGATCAATTCGAAATGCCTCATCCGCAGTGAGGATGGAATCGTTTGCTCCATGATGATGGCGCCATTTGGCTTGTGCATCATTGTCATTTTAAAATGGACGGCTTTCTTACTTGCCGGAATCGTGATATCAAACCGCCAATACTTGGCGTTGAACAACTCGGCGAATTCATCGGGTTGTTTGTCGACGATAGGGGTAATGACGATACCATCCGGCGTGCGAGACGGTTCTGCGGATGCGGAATGAGGGCTGGTCACGCCCGCCAAACCTAGCTTAACGACATTTTTTTCGGGAATCCTCATGGCGTTGTTATTTTGCGGCGGTTGTGCGCTGCATGCTCCCAGCAACAGGAATACGGCTACAGCCGAAAGACTTGAGAATCCTTTGTTCATCTTTATCCCTTTCCTTGCAGAGTATGTCGGTGACGAGAATGATATCTCCATGTGGGATGGAGATACGTCTCCCTACTTTGCCATGACATGTTTGAAGAGTATTTTCACAACATTGAAAATACTAATGTTATTTTGAAAATAAGTGAACGTGTTCTACCATGAATACGAAGCTATTCGCCTTTGGTTCCACTGGTTCGCAGAGATTATCCTTCTTGTGTCGTGCTGGAAATTCATGTATGCCACCGGAGGGCGCGAATGGAAGCTTTGCTCACAGACGTTCAAGACTGCCATAATCATTGCCTGAAATTTTAACTTCAACAGGGATTAAGATGAAATTCAAGTTTTAGGGTGCTTGCTCAATTCAGAATAAACGTTTGCATTCATCTTAAATAGTGTATTAAATAATATACTGCAAGATAAATTCCCGATCCACTCAATATCACCCATTTGGAATCCAGTTTAATAAATTGCAACATGATAAAAGATAAAACGGATAGCCCGGTTGTATAAACATCAACGAGGGCGTGTCTTCCGGTATTTATCACAACGATAAACATAAGCCCTACAAACGACGCAATTAATCCATTTAAAGCGGAGCTGACCCATTTATTATTCTTAATTTTTGAATAAATTCCAAATGTTGTAACGACCAACAGAAAAGATGGAGTAAAAATTGCGAGCGTAGCGACCAAGGCGCCTAAAAAGCCCATAACTTTATATCCTATAAAAGTGGCTGTTATTACTATTGGCCCTGGTGTCATTTGCCCTAATGCAACACCGACCAAAAAATCGGTGAGATTTAGCCAATGGTGTACGTTAACAACCTCGTGTTGTATAAGTGGAAGCATGGTGAAACCGTTACCAAAGACTAGTGCTCCAATTTTAAAAAACACTCCGGTTATTCTCAATAGTTTATTGACAAATGAAGTCGACGCCAAAAACAGTCCTATTGAAATGCAAATTATTATGATATCTTTCCACCGCATATCTTTCGGGTGAAGTTTAGTTTTATCCGTTAGGTTATTGTCTTTGATGTTGGTTTTTTTACGTAAAAGAGCTATTCCCAAGAATGCAGCGATGAGAAGTATCAAAAATACATTGTTATAATAAAGTGAAATAATAAAGGATATGGCGGCGATTATTATTGATCGAATATTATTGGTTATAATTTTCGCCATGTCCCACACCGCGTTTAATATGATGGCAACAACCACCGCTCCCATCCCTTTGAATAAAACATTGACAAACGTTATGCTCTGATACTTGAAATAAAGCCATGACAATAATACCATAATTAAAAACGGAGGAAGTATAAAACCTATGAAGCTCGCTACCGCGCCAAGTAATCCTTTAAGTTTATATCCAATATAAATTGTAAGTGAAACAAATGTCGCTCCAGGCAATAATTGCGCAAGCGCAAGACCATCAAGAAATTCTTTTTCATCAATCCAATTTAACTTTTTTACGATATTCTTTTTTGCTTCCATCATCATGGCGGGGCCAAAGGCAATAAATCCGATCTTGAAAAATACTAAAAATATATTCCGCAAACGAATTTTGTTTTTTAATCCGGCACGGTTTAAATTATACATATACTTTCCTCCTGTTTTTGATACCGAATCCTAATTACAATGAATTGTTTAGGGTTACTTGCTCCTTATTACCTGCACCCTATACCTGGGAAATATCTATCCACTTTGGATGTCATTTAATTCAAATATGGAACCTTCGGGATCTTTTTAAGTTTTACCAATTTAAAATGTATCCCCCAAAGCCTTTTCAGGTAATGTCCAATGGTAGGCATTTGTAAAAGGAATGCTTGTTTTTCGCATTTATATACCAGGCCTCCTCCTATTTTTCCCATATCCATAAGACACATCACAGATAAATGCTTTTTATAGCTTTTTTGAGATTCCACCTTAATTCTTTTTTTATGTGTTATATTATGAACACATACACGCGCCATGGCTTCGGCTAAATGCCCTTGCTTCGCTCTCCAGTCCGGACCTACGATCTCCGCAGCATCGCCTATGGCATAGATGTTTTCCAGTCCTTCAACCTGTGTTGTATCATCTATTATAATAAATCCAGCATCGTTTTTGGGGAGATCGGATTTTTTAATTACACTATGCCCATCCACCGCTGGGATAAACATTACTGCATCCGCCTCTATCTTCTCTCCATCCTCTAAAATGACTCCGTCCTTTACAAACTCATCTATTTTCTTTCCTGTTATTTTTTTGATATGAAAGGCTGCAATCATCTGGTCAATCATCTGCAGAGCCTTTTCACCAAGTCTAACGCCTGGCTTTTTCATGGGCGCAAAAAAAGTAATCTCAAATTTATCTCTGATACCGAGTCTGTTTAGATAATCATGAAGATTAAATAAAAACTCGAAAGCCGGGCCTCCTCTTATACCGGAAGGATCTACTGGATTCCCTCCAAATCCCACTGCAATTTTGCCATGTCCTCTTGAGACTAGTTCTTTGATTTTATCTCGTAATTTCAATGCGTCATCTGGATTCCCACATAATGAGTATGTATTCTCCAAACCTTTATGGCTCATTTTTGAACCGCCCATGGCAATAACAAGATAATCCCAATCCACCTTTTCGCCGTTCTCTTTCAGAATGACTTTATTCTTTGATATACTCAACACTTCATCTTTTATAAATGTATAGTCATGAGTATGAGCAAGGTGTTTTATATCCAGCTTTATTTCTTTTGGTTTTATCCTGTCAACAGGAATCCAGATAGAAAGCGGATATATATAAAAGTAATCTCTGTTGGACACTAGTTCCACGCGAAAACCGCTTTTGCTTAAAAGAGATGCCGCCTCCACTCCTCCTATACCGCCACCTAAAACAAGCGCCTTTTTCATTCCCTATTATTTTCCTTCATGATTTTCAAAATCCTCCAGAGCCGCTTTGAGAGTATTCGCAGCTAATAATGCGCAATGCTCCGATTCTTTCGGAAGCCCTCCCATTGCCTTCAAAACGTGTTCCTGCTCTATTCTCATCGCCTCCTCAACGCTTAATCCCTTGGCTATTCGCGCGGCGGTAAATCCGCTGGCGATGGAGGACCAGCATCCGTCGGTGATGTAATTGACTTGCACGATAACGCCGCCTTGTATTTTCACCCAGAACTCCATGGTATCCTCGCAGGGACCTGTGATTCTGGCATGACCGTCGGCGTTTTCAAGCGGACCAAAATTGGGCGGAAGATCGTTTGGTGACATGTCTTGAGGAAGCTGCGGCGACATGTCCTTGCGAGCGTATGGGCGTCGGCCCAAAAGAGTAAGCCAGTTTAATTGGTTCATCTTCGTTTTCCTATTATCCTATTATGTGTATGACAAATGCACGAATCATAAAAGCGATTTGTATGTCGAAAGCACGCACCCAGCTAATCCTTGATGTTGTCAGTAACCAAAACTCATTAAAAGGGCTCCAAGCGCAAGCCCGATGGCGAAGTTCACTATCTTCATCAGCAGGAAGACCTTTTTGGAATGCGCGAGAAGCGGTAATGCGCTATGCCCGTCCTGGACAATGGAGTTGGCGAGAAGGATGCTCAAAGGTAAAAGCCCCTTTGCATAGAGCATCACGAAAATAAGGTTCGGACCGGATTCCGGTATGATGCCTATCAAAGCGGCGAAAAGCAGCACCAGCCACTTCCCGTTGCGCATGATGTATTCCACGTGCATCGTCGGCACTATGAAGTGCAGCACGGCGAGGGTTCCAAACGTCCAGAGAAAGACGCGCGGGATATGGCGGATGACCACATGCCTCCAAAGATGCTCCTCCAGGAAATGGTCGGATGCGGTCACCACGATCGCGATGGTAATCAAGATTCCGCCCATTAGGAGGTTTCGAATGGTCGTCCCTTCCGATTCCGCTATCAAGCCTTTCCAAACGGTCAAAAACAGTATCGCGAGTCCGATGGTCAGCAGAACGCGGATCGGCGATCCCGCCCGCCATTGCGTCATGAATCGGTTGGACAAGGATTCAGCGCTCGACTCATCCTTGTGAATCTCCAGTAACTCGCAGGGAATGGGACCCCGGGAGCCATATCGGCTGAAAAGCGAGTCTGTAAGAAATCCCGCACCAATGCCGATGGCGAACAAAAGGATATGAAAATAGAGCGCCTGGCGGGGAATCATGGCGAACATCACGAACGATTCATCCCCGGAGGCGGCGAGCATGCCCGCCACCAGCGCTCCGAAAGAGACTCTGCCGTGCATGTAGAGGGCGACATCCGTAAACCCCCCCAGACAACCCGGCATGGAACCCAGGAGAGAGGTCAGCAAATATTGCTTCCATCGACCCCCCTCAAGCTCTTTTTCCCATAACCCATGGGTCGCTACATGTAAATATTCAATCAATAGCATCATCACCAGAACAAAGCCGGTGATAAGGATCGCGTCCTTGAAAACGTCTATCATTTCATTTGCCTTTAAGATGCTGCGAAAAGCAAAAAGACGCTTGGTTATCTTGGAAGTTTCTCATCACGATAGAATGCCAATGCGGCTATCAAACGGCGAGAACTTCCATTATATGTTAATTACACTTATTATACCTTCATCATTCCCCATGGCGAATCAGGGTTTCTTCCCTCGTCGCGGGAAAACGTGTGCGATATTTGCCAACAGTACGGGAGTAAGCGGGGGGCGCAACAATCCCTATCCATCGCTGATTTTTGCTCGCCGGCGGATTTCGCGCATTTGATAGCCGCGAATTGATTCGCCGGGGGATATGTCGGTACTGGCGGGGGGCGACAATCCCTATCCATCGCTGATTTTTTGCGCGCCGGCGGTTGAAACCGCGCCTGCCAAACACGCAAAACCCGCCTTCGCGGGTTGGGGATGGGTGCGTTTCTGAAATCCGCGGAGGCGGATTTCGCGCATTTGATAGCTGCGAATTGATTCGCAGGGGGATATGCCTGGCGGGGGGCGAAAATCCCTATCCATCGCTGATTTTTGCGCGTCGGCGGTTGAAACCGCGCCTGCCAAACACGCAAAACCCGCCTTCGCGCTTTTTATCGCCGCGAATTGATTCGCAGAGGGATATGTCGGTACTGGCGGGGCGCAAAATTCCATATCCATCACTGATTTTTTGCGCGCCGGCGGTTGAAACCGCGCCTGCCAAACATGCAAAACCCGCCTTCGCGGGTTTCGCGCTTTTCATAGCCGCGAATTGATTCGCCGGGGGATATGCCGGTACTGGAGGAGGCGACAATCCCTCTCCCTCGCTGATTTTTTGCTTGCCGGCGGTTGAAAACCGCGCCTGCCAAACATGCAAAACCCGCCTTCGCGGGTTGGGGATGGGTGCGTTTCTGAAATCCTCGGAGGCGGATTTCGCGCATTTGATAGCATTTGATAGCTGCGAATTGATTCGCAGGAGGGGATATGCCGGTACTGGCGGGGGGAGCAACAAACCATATCCCTCGCTGATTTTTTGCTTGCCGGCGGTTGAAACCGCGCCTGCCAAACATGCAAAACCCGCCTTTGCGGGTTGGGGATGGGTGCGTTTCTGAAATCCGGATGGCTTGTGAAATTATCGAACAGTTCGCGCAACGTTTCCACCCTGACAAGACCGGGTGTCGCCATGCCTGCGCAATACGGATCGGCGGGTGTGATTTTGACGCTTTCCGGCTCCCCGCCGCCTTCGGGTTCGTTTCCGTCCCTGCGGGATCGCGGCTTCACCCATGCAAGCCGGAGCGAATCCCTGTCGCTGGCGCGGAACGGGGCGTAGAGCGTCCGCTCCTCGTCCTTCAACCGCCTGTCACCCATGACCCACGCAGGCTTGACACGTAGAAAAAGTTCCGGCGAATCTCGGGATGCAAGGATATTTGGATGCCTGAAGTGGCATTAAAAGGAAACATAGACATTCAGAAGAAAATGGCTTAAAATAAAAATGGTCGCCAGCCGCTTCCAAGTATCACTGGGACAAGCTCACTCATTGTATTTAACAAAATAAAGGAGTTTGATGAAAATGAACTGCATGATGATATCCTGGCATATAAAGACATTTGCACCTATTAAAACTCGAGGGTTATATTCTTCTTTGGGAAGTGGCGTGTGGCTTATTCTAGCTCTTCTATCTATATTTACGTCATCTGGCGTATACGCCGATACGAATCGTAATCCCTGTCTGAAGCCGCCGTATTTTGTATCGTGGGGCGGTATTGGCACGACCGCCCGTATCAAGGCGGCGGCGAACATCGGCATCAATATGCATCGCCTTCCTATCGGCTGGCCGGACGAACAGGGAAACTATGATTTCAAAGATTTTGATCGCTTGCTTCGTGCGTTGCATGCCGCCGGAATCCAAGTGATCGTCAGTTTCAGCAATAACTTTATTCCGCCATGGTTCTGGCAAAAGCACCCCGATGCAAAACCGCGTGACGCGGAGGGTAATACAACCGCGAAGTATGCATCTCCGTGGAATCCAAATGTCCAGGATGCAGTCGAAAAAAACATGGCGAAGGTGTTACATCATTTGCAGCAAAAGCGGCTTCTGCCATTAGTAAGCGGTGTTGATATTGAAATTACCACGAACGAGGAGCAGCTCTCCTTCCCCTTTGACACTTTTCGCGCCTCTGATCCCTACGCTCTAAAGGCGTATCGAAACTATCTTGAACAGCAATACAATGGTGATTTAATCCAATTGAATCGAGACTGGAGTAAGAATTACCGTTCCTTCGATGATATCCAGCCTCCGAGTTCCTGGCAGGATATTTTGGAGTGTCATGAATTTGAACGTTTTTACCGACTTGGCATTTTGAATTCCGCCATCGCTTACGCCAAGGTGGTTCGACGATTTTTCCATCCGCGAATATGGTTTTGGGTCTCCCATTTTGTCCATCCCCCAGAGCGCTACTACGCAGCGCGTTATCCCCGCTATTACATGAGCCATCTTAAAGCTCTTGGAATGGCGGACATGGTGGAGACTTCATCCGCACCCGGATGGGAGACCAAGGGACAGATTGAGAGACTTAAACGGCTAGGTCTTCAAGTTATTGGTGAAATACACATCAGTCCCACGCTCACAGGACAACTGGATAATTTCGTCACGGCAAAAGGTCTCGGATGCGATGGTGTTTTCGTGGGAACACTGGAAAATCTGTTTGCTGCAAATGGAGCCCCCACTTTGGTGGGGGAGGAGACAGGAAGACTTATTTCCGCTTGGAAAAACCATCGCGATCTGCAAACTGCCGTGCTCCCGCAGGAATAAAGAAATGTTCATGGGTGAATATTCATCAGTTCCAGACCGCAGTTTTCCTAAAATGTTTCTTTGGTGTCATTATATTAGGCGATATGAAAATAGAGGATGACCCAATTATAGTGTAAAGTTAAAGGTGCCGGTGGCTTAACTCCATCCAATTCCGGTAAAATTGGGTTGGAAATAAATCTCATTAAAGATAAGCAAACCACCGTGAAATCAGAATACCACATTATAGGTAAAACGGACTCGCGCCAATTGACGAAACGCCTTGCAAAGGAGGGCGAACTCATTGAACCCATGAAGGATATATGGATGCTTGAAGCGGCATTAAAAGGAAACATAGACATTCAGAAGAAAATGGCATAAAATAAAAAATGGTCACCATCCGCTTCCAACTATCACTGGGACAAGCTCTCTTCGCGAAGTCAGTCGCCAATCTCCATTTAATCCATGTTGGGTTATGCACTTGAATGACAATGTTCGATAACATCAAGGGGTCTTCTATTTCTTGCAGGCAGAATACCATGACACTGAAAGAAAATAAACTGATATTTGTGCTGGAGCGTCTCAATGGCATATGGAAATAAAGAAATACATGATTCCTGTGTCAGGGGAGTAAACGAGGAATGAATGCTCATAAAAAAACAGATGACGTATGGCAGCCTTTAAAAATGGGATTTTTTTCTTTCCATCAGGTTGCAGCGGCAATTATCGCCTGGTTGGTTCTTTACGCAGTGGGAAGCGTTTTTGTATCCAATCCTTTTTGGACGGAAAGCAGAGCAGGGGCCGATATTAATTACGCACATATCATGTACCTTCATGGATTGCTTATAGCGTTGGCAGGTATGAGCGCTCTTCTAGTCTGTCAAGTTTTTTCGATACGAACACCTTTTGTACGATCCTCTATATTGGCGGCTGTCGTGGGGGCGATCGCTCTGTCCACTCTCGGCGGTATTTTGGACGCAAGCATACCAATGGAACTATGGCGGAAATTCTGGTTATATATATTCACATTTCAGGTTTCTTTACTCTCGATTATATTTTCCTCTCTCTCTTGATTGGTTTCCAAGTGGAATGGCGTAACCGCGCGGCGGACGCGCGTTCATTGCCCTTTTTGACTGGCTATCTGGCGACGTTCAGCATGTTTACGGCTGCGATTATGGGCCATATCGCTGGCTGGATTCTTGAATATGGCGATTATCCGAGAGTGATTGGCGCTTATGCCCGTATGATGGGGGAAAAACCGGGTGAACTAAAGGGTAATATGATCAATGCACATTCTCATCTTATGATCGTCGCCCTCTTGGCGCTTATCTTGTCCATGAGTGCGTTGCGTTTTGGCTATCAAAACTTGAGCGGTGGGCCCCGATTGACTTCACGTGTCGGTTTTTTGTTTGTCCTTGCCGGTACGGGAATCATCACTTTTGTCTATATTTTAAGCGGTTTTACCTTGATACAACCACCGGTATGGTTCCAGTTTGGGCGCAATGGTGTGAATGGCATTGCCAGTGACGATGTGATATCCGGAGTCAGCATTATGCTGGGCGGTCTTTTGGTCTTCTTATCGTTATTGGCAGGCAATCGGGGAATAACACCCCGACCGAACCGGCTCCAACCCGCTTTAACCGCCATTGGATTCGCCTGGTTGCTACTTGTGCTTACAGTTGTGGGAGGTGGTTTTTGGATTGAATTGCATGAACAATGGTTTGGAGCTGGCGCCAAAGCCCCCCTCGCAGCAGCGGATGCCGTTTTCACTTTTTTCCATCAAGACTTCGCTTTCTTCCTTCTTCCCGCTGTTATTCTTCTTCTTTTGATGGCGGACATTTACCTTCCTTCCAGGAAGATCGGTTTTTTTGCCAGCGGAATGGTTATTGGTTCCCTGGTTACATTTTTAGGCGGAATGCTTTATGTGTTTGTTGATCCCATGACCGTTTATGGAGCAGGATATTTCATCACAGGATATGGTTTTTTAATCATTGCGTTCATGGCCGTTTTTTTCCTTCGTGAGCTGTTCAGGATGCATAAGTCATATAAATAGGTATAACCCTGACAGGATAACGCATATATCATAGTGCGTGGTAGCCTTCCATGCCGATAAGTCGTGCCAGGTGTAATCGCAGTTTGGCTATGGCTCGCTCTTCTGCGCAGGATATGTCATTGATATCAGAGCTCTGGTTTGCCTCATGCGACAGCAGCTTCCGATCTAGATTTCGTTCCGCCATCGTCAATTGCTTCATCGAGTCCGCTCCCTGCTCCCCGTGAGGCTCAATTTTGCCCGTCTTCCCTCCATTTATTGCAACTCCGCTCTATCTTCTGTCATAATCCACACATTGTATAACCTTTTCAAAATTGAGTGTATCTACCATGAATAAAGACCCAAGAGAGCATATTTGTTATATCGCGCGTTTGACTTATGATCGTTTTCTGACCGACGCCGCCGGCGGGAATATGAGTATTCGAGAAGGCGACAGGATATTTTGCACTCCAAAGTATTCCGGCACGTATAATCAATGGCGGCTGAATCCAGAGCAGATTGTCGTGACGGATATGGATGGCAGGCAGCTTGATGGAACCGGCGAGCTGTCGCGGGAGTTTGAGATGCATCTGCGCATATACCAGGCGTTTCCGGATGCGGGCGGGATTGTGCACGCTCATCCCCCCTTACACGTTGATTTTTGCACATGTGGAGCGTTCAATTCCGCCCACACTGGAGCAGAATGATCTGCTGGGCGTTATCGAATTATGCGGGAAATATCCGTCGCATACTCCCGACCTGGCTCGTTCTGTTGTGGAAACCCTGGCGAAAAAGCGTGCGGAGATACGGGAGCATCCGCTTGCCTGTCTTTTGCCTCGGCATGGCGTGACTGCAGCCGGAACTGATATCGATTACGCATTCGACATAGTGGAACGAATTGAAGGTTCCTGCCGCATTCTGGCTCATCGCGCAGCGATCGAAATGGCGGAAAATGCTGCCTTTACATCTCGTGGAGTTGATAACATTTCGGAGGGAGAGGTTCATGGACGAACTGGATAAATCTCAGCAGGTGCAGTTGGATGCTTTGGGTGAAGAGTATGGCAGAAAACACGGAACAGCCATCGAGTTTATTAAAGCTGTCGTACAGGGGTTTCGTGTTCATCCGTGTCTGTCATCCTTGGCGCGAAATTAGTGATTCTCATTCATCCCGCAACGTGTCCCTTCAGCGCATGCGCCCTTCGCATGCTCTCGCATCGCTTCCGGTTCGCATCTTCGCCATGCGCCCTCTTCACTTCACCCTCGTTCCATAACTTTCGCCACTGTTCGCTGAACTTTTCCCGTCGGTGCGTGTCGCAGTATCGCCTGGAGTCGGGAACTATGACGCTCCCCCGAAAACCTCAAGGTTGACGGCGATCATACTTCCACCCATACCGGGCTGCACCAGGCCTGTCGACCGTTCATCAGCGTCACCCGCACGTAGTAATAATCCGTCTGGCGCTCCGTGACCAAATCCTCCACCAAAAGCGAAGTGGAGTTTCCAGAGCCTTCGATGTTGATGTGGAAGACATCGTTGCCGTTCCTTATCACATCCACCCGCTTCAATTCAGACGGGGCGAGGACCTTCAACGCTAGACGACGCGGTTGACCGGCGGGATGTTTGATTTCGGAGCCGGCGATTTGTCCGCAGACTCTGAAATCGATCATCACGCGCGCTCCGCTTGCCGCGATGGTGTGTTTATCTCGGATCGCCTGCCAGATGGCTTCTCTCGTCAATTCAGGAGCCCATACCCCGAGGAGACCGGGCTCGTCATAAGGGACGTGGGCGCCCATATGGCAATCGGCGCCGGGAGAAGGAAGGTGTACGTCGGAACCGGCGACGCAACCCATACGTGCGCCCATTTCCAACGCATCCCGCCAATGTCCGCCCCGCGCCTCGCAAACCACCGGCCGCGGGTTGCCAAAATATTCATTCGTGCCCCATTTGCTGTAAATTTCGGTCAAGGGAGGCATCAACTCCAGAGGAATCGCCGGAAAATTCACGCCCTGACTGACATTCGCCGTGTGGTGCGGGATGGAGATGATATCCTCCCGCGCCAGCAGTTTGCGCCACTCGTCCGCGGTAATCCGCCCATCCTCCTCGCCGCGAACCAATTCCCCCGTGCCGAAGCGGTAATAGAGGCAAAGGTTACTGAACCAGGGATAGCTGTCACGCTCATACGCTAGAAGGGTCACAAATTCTCCCTCGCGATGATACTCTTCGACCTTGCGCTGGGTAAGTTCCCATTTACCCTCTTCCCAAAGACAGGGTCGTCCCACGCCGCCATGATCGTGATCCGTCGCGGCGCAGAAATCCAGCTTCGCTACGTCTCTTGCGAAACCGAAGTAGTCATCGAGAGAGCCCCGTCCATCCGATAGCTCCGTATGTCCGTGAATCTCCCCCCAATAGAGGTGCAGTCCGTTGTCGGGATGCCAGTCGGGGGAAGACATCTTCGAGAACTGTGCGAATTCGCTCTGTTGCGCGTGATACACCATTCTCGTCACGGATAGGTCACGGCTTGGATGCGTAAATAATCGTCCTTCCATTGTAAGCTTTCGTCCTTTCGTTCCGCCCTTCGTAGGGAATAAAAACTCCTTAAATACAGGTGCAGACTCATTTGACAATAGGATACACTAATTCCCACTGCGCGCCAATATAAAGTGAGACAGTCTTCATGTCAAAATTACCCCGCTAGACAAGGAGACTGAAAGTATGAAACGCTTGGAAACACGAAAGGATGGATTTGGCGGACGGAAGCGCGGCGATCTGAGCGGAGCGAATCCGTGCACTCCATGAGCGTGAAAAAACATGAACAAATCGTTTGAGTTCTCTTCGTCCCCCGCCTTCTCTCTCGTCGCCTCGACTGACAGAGAGAGGATCCTTCGCACGGCTGATTTGTATCTTCCCATCCCACCGGAAACCATCACCTCCCACCCTTCAGAGCGCAATCCGGGCGGACTGCATGACTATTTCTCCGAGGGCGACTATTACTGGCGAAACCCCGCAGATCCGGACGCCCCCTGCATCCATCGCGATGGCTACAGCAACCCCGACAATTTCCAGGGGCATCGCAAAGCCATGGTTGCACTGAGCGTTCAAGTTCCCGCGCTTACGGCGGCATGGATACTTTGCGGAGATCGCCGCTATGCGGAGCATGCGGTGGATCATCTCCTGGCGTGGTTTGTGCGTCCGGAAACGCGGATGAACCCGCATTTGGAGTATTCGCAAGGTGTGCACGGCGTCACGAAGGGGAGTTCGTGGGGCGTCATCGACTCACTGCATCTAACGGAGGTGGCTCGCGCGGCGAGCTTCCTGCTGGATGCGTTCATGATTTCCAAGGAAGCTCAGGCGGTGCGCGATTGGTTTGCAAGCTATCTCCACTGGATGAAGACCAGCGAGAACGGCGCCAAGGAGAGGGCGGCGGCGAACAATCACGCTACGGCATGGGCGCTGCAGGCTTCGGAGTTCGCCAGGCTTATCGACGACGAGGAGACCCGCCGAAATATCCGCAAGTGGTATCGCACCGTTTTCCTTCCGAATCAAATGGGGCTGGATGGAGGGTTTCCGAGGGAATTGGCGCGAACAAAGCCCTATAACTACTCCATTTTCAACATGGATGTGATGGCGACGCTTTGTCAGTCGCTCCGCACTCCCCAGGAGAACCTTTTCGATTTCACACTGGAGGATGGAAGAGGCGCCTGCAAGGCGATGGAGTTCCTTTACCCCTTCCTTGCGGACAAGTCCAAATGGAGTTACCCCAGGGATGTGGAGCATTTCGATTCGTTGCCGGTACGTTCTCCAAGCCTTCTCTTTTGCGGCTTGGCGTGCGGGCGCGAGGAGTATGTCGAGTTGTGGAAAAGGCTTGATCCCGATCCGGTGGATAGGGAGGTTATCCGCAACTATCCCATCCGACAGCCCCTTCTCTGGGTGATATGACAGTTTCAACCCCGCTTTGGAAGGATTTTCGCCGTGAAACCAAGCTCCTTCCGGATGCGATTGGAGTCGTAAACGGAGTCGAACTCGTGACCTGGCTGGCGAAAATACGATAGGTCCACGTCATCCCCCCACCACCCCTGGAGGATGTCCGCCACGGGATCCGCCACCCACGCAACGGGGCACACGGTGTTCAGGATGCGAACTCCGGGCTGGAGAGGCGCCTCAAGGGCGAGTTGGAACGCGCGGAGGGTGTCGCTGAGAGCCATGATCGTAATTCCGCCCAACGCCCATTGCGTTATCTCCCGCGCTCGCGCCAACGGCGGCATATTCTCATCCGGAACGATGGACGCCAGCCGGAGATTGATCACATCCAGATCATCCTGTTGTCGGTGGTGATATTTCGTGATCTCCTCCATTAGGTATTTGGAGAGCCCGTATCCATCGCGATCCAGGCAGGGATGCTCGTCGGGAATGGGAACCTGAACGGGGCGAAACCGCACGCTTTGCATTCCCACGGCGGCGATGGAACTGGCCATCACGAATTTCCGGCATCCCCTATCCATGAAATAGCGCATCAGGCAGCGCGTACCCTCCACGTTCACCAGCACGCCGTCCCGCTCAAGGCATCCTCCTGTCACCGCCGCGAGATGGATCACCGCATCCACTTGGTATTTGTCGAACGCCCTCAGGTCTTCGAAGGAACCGAATTCGCCCCTTATCCATGTGGTGCGTGACACACCCGGGTTTTTCCTGCTGATCGTTACGACTTCGTAATTGTCCGCCAACTTCGCCGTCAGCGCTTTTCCTATGAAGCCGCTTGAGCCTGTAATCGCCACAGTTTTCATCTTGCCGCGCCTCCCCTTTCACGCCCACTTGATAATCGCGCCAAGTACATCCTCCTCGCCGCGATTGATTCTGTCGTAAAGCGCCGGGGCTTCCTCGTAGGGGATGCGATGCGTGATGGTTTTCTCCCATGGGAGAACGCCCATCGCCATGTTCTTCACCACGGCGTGGCGGAAAGGCTGCCAGCCGTCGTCGCACGGGAAGAACATTCGCAACCTCCTGCCATGCGCAGGGAGGAAATGCATTGTCAATGGCGCCGCGCCGTAGTTCCCCTGCCATACGAACGTACCGTCGGTTCTGCAGAGCGGGATGGTTTGGTCGATGCATTCCGGGATTCCGGTGCATTCGAAGACTGCATCCGCGCCGTTCGGAGCGATCTCCATCACGGCGTCCTGCATCGCCATTCGCTTGGAGTTTATCAGATAATCCGCCCCGAGTTGGCGCGCGACCGCAAGATTTCGATCGTTGATATCCACGGCGATCACGACGCATCCGCGCTGAGCGCAAGCCGCCACCACTCCCAAGCCGATCAGCCCCACCCCGTGCACCACAACCGTCCAACCGGTGCGCGGGTTCGCCATGTCCACGCCATAAAGTCCCACTGCAGGCATCACGAACATGCTTGCGGTATCCATTCCCGCACCGGGAACGATGTGATCCGCCCCATGGGAGGTGTTCGGTTTTAGAATCGCATGGGAGCAGTGGGCGCCGGTGACACAACTCACCCGTTTTCCATTTGCCAGGGTCATGGATTCGTTTTGGCGAAAATACACTGCGTCGCCAGCCTGAAAACCATCCACCTTTTCGCCAACATCCTCCACCACCCCCGTACCCATGTAGCCGGTGCAGAGAGGATAGTTCCCCCAGGATATCTTATTGCGAATGAGGGCGAACTCCGTACCGATGCTTACTCCCGTGAAGTGGGTGCGGATGGCGATTTGATCGGGCTTCATGTCCTCCAAAATGACATCCTCCAACGAGAAATGCTGGTTTTCATCGCAAATGAGCGCTTGAGCTTTCATGGAACTCTCCTTTTTCTCCTTTAGTTCGCACAGTCTTTGGTATCGTAGAACATCCGTTTGATGTACGGCTCCTGATCACGCCGCAGGTAGCCGTTCTTATCCAGACATCCATCCGGATTCTGCCCGTCCAGGCATCCCCAAAGCCACCAATCGCCGCTAATCCCCTGTCCACCGTTCGGGAAAGTCGGTCCATCCAATGCGGCTCCATTCATGTAGTCCAAAAGCGTATTTCCCCACGCCCGGCTCTCCGAAGATTTCATGGAGGCTCCCATCTCCCCGATCCACACCGGCGCGATATTCTCCTTGACAAGCCAGCCCCACATCCGGTTCATCCTGTCCACGTAGCCCATTCCGGAATCCGGACCTTTGTAGCCGCCGATCTCGCGTGGGTATTCATGGACGGAGTATACCACTTTCGCCGGATTGCTTAACACCACGGGCAAGGAGCGCACCGGCGATAAATCCCCTTCGTAGGCGCCGGTTTGGTAGTTGATGATCGCCTCGCAAATGATGAGCGCACCCGGATCGACCTTCAGGATGGCGTTCCCCACGTCCTGATACATTGCGTGGATGTCGGTCGGTCCGCCGCCGCCCCACACCGGAGGGGATTTCTTCCAGTGACCGCAGGGTTCGTTGCGAATATCGAAGCCGATGACCGTAGGATTCCCCGCCCAATGTTTGGCGAAGGTCACCCAGTCCTCCTGAAACTTCGTCGCGCTGATGGTGCCTTTGTCTCCGGCGCCGTCGGTGCCGTCGCTGCCCGGACCGGTGTCGAACCACAGTCCGTTCTTCTGTTGCGCCGCGTTCTCCCAGTCGGCGGAGGTGGCTTCGTTATTGTGATTGTCGAAGATCACCTTCATTCCGACCTTGCCGCACGCCGCCACGAAATCGTCCAACTGCTTCATCGCCACGGGATCATCGAGCGTCTTATTGATCCAATCCACGCGGACGCAATTGAACCCCAGCCGTCTCATCGCTTTCACGTTTCCCGCAATCCCTTTGAACAGCGGGGTTAGTTGCAACCTTCCGCCCACCACATCCATTCCGTTCAGCCCCACGCAGGCGATGCGCACCGGCGAGCCGTTGGGACCCACGATCTGGCTTCCCCGTGCGCTCAGATAACCGTTCGGCAACGGGAGAGCCTCCCTCGTGAGCCTGCCGATCGCCGTCGTTGGCGTCAGGGTGAGTAGGATGAGGAATGGGATGAATTTGTTTGGCATTATCTCCATCTCCTCAGGGTCAAACGCTCCAAGGTGAAGGAGTTCTCCGGCGTGGTGTTGCGCAACCGCACCCACACCTTTCCGGTGCGGTAAACGCCATACATTGTCATCCTTCGCAGGAAGGCTGGCTTTCCAGCGAAGCGAGACGAATCGTCCGTGTCGGATAGCCTTACGTACAACGCGCCCCGGTTGAGCCACGGGGTAGCATCCAGCATGCGGATCACGGCGGAGTCCGCGCCCGCCTTTTCGCTGGGGCTTCCCGGATCGGCGGAGGCCACTCCGGCATGCCAGTTTCCCCCGTCCCGGGAGAGGTCCACGCGGTAGCCGTTACCCATCATCATTTCTAATCTGCAAAGCTCGGCTCCCGGTGCGTGAAGCGAATACACGATCGAGTTCCCGGGCGACACGTAGCGACAATGCCCCCTTTCCAAGCTGGAATCACCGGGGTTCACAAGGTAGGCGGTGTCGTCGGGCGGAGCGATGTTCTCCAAAACCGCCAATTCCTCCTCGCTTCCGGATAGGAATGAGATATCGGTTGACTCCTCCGCGAAATCGGGGTCCCAAGTGTCGAGTCGAGTGAACCACCGCTCGCCGTCGGGCGACACCTGCAGTTGGAATCCGTCGCCCTTGATGCGCAGGTCAACTCCAAGCCCTGTTGCGCCCAGCGTTTCGAACCGATAGACAAGGGGTATATCCCCGCCCAAACAGGTGCGACGCTTCCCAAGCGTCTCGCCGGAGAGTCGCATAGCGTAGCGTCGCTCGCTCTCCGTTCCGGGAGTGACGACTATCCGTTCCACGGGGATGGCGGGGGGGATATTGTTTGCGTCGATTACCCTCGGATTTCCCTCGCCCGGGAGGAAAAATGGATTAATCACCATAGGCTTGCGCGTAATCTCGACCCTGCCGGAGTCGTGGTAATCCGGGAAGGAGCCGGTGGGCAATATGTATTTCTTCGCCCTCGGTATCTTCGCACCCCGAAGCGAGTAACCCACAAACTCCGGGTTGGCGTCATCCTGCGCCCAGGGTCCTGCGCCTGCGTCGTTCCAGGTGTCCTTCACTGGGAGGGAGGGGTCATTCCAGCCGTTGGGAACGTCAAGGTTGATCAGAAGCTTCACCCAGTCCATCCTTCCCGCGTTGCCCCACACCGCCAGGGGAAGTGAGCCCGAGTAGGTGTCGAAGCCGCCCGGCGCGTCCATCTTTTTGCCATATCGATAGATGCCGTCGGCGTCAATGGTGTAGACCGTCATAGCGCGGTCGAATATTCGCAAGTAATCCTTGTTCCCGGTGGCGTCATACGCGAGGCGGCACGCCTTCATGGAATTGAAGTGATCCCAGCCTCCCGCCCATCCGGTCCCATCATAACCGTATTTTTCGGAGCACATACGGCGCATCGCTCTCTCCACGAATACGGTGTAATGCGCCGCCATCGTTTTGTCCTTCAACTCCTTGGCGCACTTCACCATCCACGCCGCCGCTTTGACGGTGAAGAAGACTCTCACGAGTGTCTTCCCCTCGTCCTCCGCCTCAAAAAGCCGATCCACGGCCCGTATGGAATTGATTCGAGCCGTATGCGCCATGGGATCACGGTACTTCGTGAGGAGGTATGCGCCCGCTGCAAGACCCGACGGGATGGCGTTCAGAAGCTGTTGCGTGGGGAAGCCGTTTTGGGGCATCTCGCCGTGAGTGAGGAACCCTTCCGCGCTGCGGAAGAGGATATCCATGTCCCGATCATCCAGCCAGTTGTAGGGGTTGATCCACACCTTCCCCGACGCCCCGGCGTAAATGACGCGCACCTCTCCATACCCTTTGTCCGCGATCACCTCCACCTTCTCCGGCTTCCCGTCCCACATCACCAGAAGCGCCGTGGAGTAGCCCGTCGCGCCCCATGCGCCAGGCTTAGTGAGGATCAGATAGTTGTAATTAGGCTCAGGCAACGTTACGTCGCCGTCGCGGTCGGAGCGGTAGGTCGTCTTGCGATCCGGCAAATGCACGGTTGTGGGAATATGATCATCGCCCAGCACGGGGATCGGCGCGCCCGGCTCCCCGACGACGACCTGCATTTTTTCCGCGCCCTTTACCGTGTAACCGAATTCGAGCGGCTTGTTTTCATCGCTCAGCCAGTATCTTCCGATGAACTCCACCATGGCGGAGGCGTCGTTCGCTTCATATTTCCTATGGAGAACCATGGGGGACTCATTCCAATACCGCCCGCCATCCGCGTCCCTAGCCATGTGGGCGTCCAGCGGATCGTTGGGAGCCGGGGTGAAATGAAACGCCGACATCTCCCGCCACTCCCCGTCCTGCGATACGCGAAAGCCGACCTGCACGCTGCCGGTCACCGAATCGCCCCACATGGAGAGGAGAACGCGGCCGTCCTTGCTTGCGGGGTCGTCGAAGATCAGAAAGGTCTTGCCCCCGGATCGATGCCGGAAATAGGATTCGGTGACCGCGCCGGGAATCTTCGCCGCAAGCAACCCTTTCACAATTCGCCGCGCGGTCTCCAGACGCACCACCGGCGAGTATTCGTCCTCCCATGCAAGCCCTTCCAGGAATCGCGCTGCGTCGTCGGGGAACTGGAGATGCCAGGCATCGCTGGATGGGGAGTTATAGCCAAGATGGGTGTAACTGGTGACATTCAGGCGCATGTCCAGGAGGTTTTCGCAGTAGTTAATCCCGAGCACATTCAATTTCACCAGATCGTAGGGCTTGAGAAGATGACGGAGGCGGTCGTCCGGTCCGAGTGGAGGGACTCCTCCGAACCCGATGGCATCCTTCTTTGGCTCGTCGGCGTGGGGAGACTTGGCTTCGGCGCCCTGCATCGCCTCCTGCGTCAGGATAAGTCCCCCCGCGATGGCGGCGGAGCGGGTGATTAACTCTCGTCTGGTGAACTTCCGTTTCATGGAAAACCTCGTATTGGGTAGTAAATGACATGGCAAACGAAGCGTGCCGATACTTGCATAATACCCACAATCCCCGACCGAAACGATTTTTGCGATTGTATCCTTCGGGGTGGAAAAGTCTTCATACCCTCGGATATTCATGTAGCATCGTTTGGGATTGGTTTTCCGAAGCCAGAAGCGGTCCAACGGCCTCACGTCTCTGGTGACAGCGTCCTCGCCTTCCGGTGTCGCCAGTTAACTCGTGATAGATATCGGCAACGCTGCTTCGATCGAAGGGATAGGAGCCCCACGCTTCGAACTTCATGCCCATCTTCCGTGCCACATCCAATGAGTATTTCATGGCGTCGCCGTTGTAGTTGAATGTGGGATTGCGGAAATCGTCGTAGAGCCAAGGCATGGCGGTGGTGGCGCAGACGTTTACACCGCACTCCATCATACGACGGATGTCGTCCTTGATATATCGCTCGGGCCACGGGCTCACTTGGATATTCCCGCGCATGTCGCTCATGAGTTGAGAGTAGACCACGGGCGCGCGCTTGCCGTCTTTCACAAGACAGTTGGCGGATGAAGTTTGGGATGAAGCTTGACGGTGGAGTTGTTCACCGTTTCCATGCGCTGGCGACAGGGCGAGTTGCGCGTTTCGGCGTGGGGTTCATTTAAACGCCTGTAGCTCCGCTATGGACATCTGGGCGCCCGGCTGGTTGGGACCGTCCGGTTTGATCCCACACACACGGATGTAGCTGGCGGGAGTGGGTGGGATTGTGACCTCAAATGGTTTGCCGGTCCATCCGCTTTGCGATGCGACGGTCGTCCATTTCATTCCATCAGTGGAAATTCGGATATCGAACTGCGTCGCATACCCCGGACCGAAAATGACCCGGATTCTCCTCAGAGGAACCAAGTCCACGAGATAAACTTCATATGTCCATGGATACTCCTCAGCCGCCTGTGCATAGGTGTTCGGGTCACCATCCACCCCCAGACGTGGAAAATGGATATCGCTGTTCACCACTAACTCATGGGAGCCATCAAGACTGAGCAATTTGGATGGTTTATGGAAAGCCACATTCCCCGGAGGGGTGGGCTTGCTTGATGTATTGGAACGTAACATCGGTCTTACCGCTTTGAGGAGTTCCACTTGAGAACGATCCAACAAGCCGTCCCGATACAACATGGCGTCTATGGAGACCACACCGCCGCGATCATGAACATCATTCACATATTGTGCTAGCTGCTCCTTGGTATAACCGCAGCCTGGCTGAGCCCAATTCGGTCCAAGAAACGACAGGATATGCCACTGCTCTCCGTCAATCCATCGCGATGCGGGCATGTCCCAGAAACGATTTTGCTCGCCTGCGGTGAAATCCTCATGGCGGGTGTAAGACATCACCTTAGGATCCACCCCTCGGTTCAGGGCGATGATCCGATCGGGATTCCCCGCCTTCAACCCTTTGGCCATGATGCCGAGTTTTTCATCGTCATATCCGATGAACGGGTAACATCCGTCCGTCCAATAGCCCGCGACCTTCTTCCCGTAACGCAGACCATACTCCTCCACGACGCTCGCCCATTTCCGCACGAATTCAGTTGTTACGGGTGTGCCGCATCCAAACGCCGGCCCCGCCTTGCTATCTCTGCTCGGACCGTCGCCCGTGTAGTAGAGCATGAGTGGGATATTCCGTTTACTTAAAGATTTATACAGGTCCTCCACCAGATCACGCCGTGCGCACGCTTCGCCTGGCTTGTAACCGGTGATGCGATCATAAGTCTCATTTGGTGCAATCATATGCTTGGTCAACTGCATAATGGTGAAAATGACGTACCCCGCACCGACCTCATGCATGGTATCGGCGTAGCGTTCGGTATCGAACTCATTCACGCAGGTGTCCCAGTCGGTTTCCTTGCCGAGACTGTGGAGTTGCTCTCGGTTGTTCTGTATGCCGTTAAGATAATGCGTGAATACGCCGAAACCCGCTTTGAGGAACCAGTCGGTGTTGGGATGAGTGGGGTTGGCATTCTCACCCTTGTTGTTTGCCGGATCGGCAATTGCGGATTGTACCAATTGCTGCGCCAGAATCGCCTCCCCTGCGACCAATGCGGACTTGCCGATCAACTCTCTTCTTGTCATCTTACCCTTCATCATTTCCACCCTCCCGATTAGTAGGATACGGAGATATGGCTTAACAATACCCAAATGCAACACATATTGTGAATCGTGGCGGGGAATATCCGCAGGCAGGCTTTTGAAATACCATGTTCGCTATGGTAATATCCTTCCATCCGAGATTAAAATGTTCCCTTTGGGAGATGAATGAGATGAAATTCATTCCGCTCGTATTGTTCCTCATGGCATTATCCGCGCAAGCGTTCGCCAAGGCAAATTCGTCAGGCTATCCCGTCCCCGAAGGCGAGGTTGTGTATGATGTGGCGAATTTCGCGGAAGGGGTGGACTCTTCCTGGAATCCCTCCATAGGTCCATACGCGCCTCGTTTCTGGACTACGGGCGGACCGGTATACAATTATGTCCCCGGAAATACCGGTCGGATCATGGCGATGACAACTCCCTCAGCTGCGGCGTGCAACTATTGGGATGTCTTTGGCGAAAGGGATGGGATAACAGGCTATACAGGTTACGCCGACATGGATTATCAGCTCTTCATCCCAACATCGGATAAGCTCTTTCCATGGGAAAAATGGAGCGCCAACTATCAGGATTGGCGCGGTTACTCCAAATTGCGGATCCAATGGAGCGCGAGAAACAGCGACCCGAGAAAGAGGGTGTTACTGGAGGTGTTCGTTCACACGCAAGCCGACGGTGGCAAGTGGTTGCAAATCTCTCCGTTGCTGAACAAAACCCAAATCGGAATGCATACGGATACCTTTTCTTTGAGCGGATTGACGCCCGTTCAACTTTCCGCAATCTCCTCCATAAAATTCAGAACGCCGAATAACTTCATCGCCCCCGGGAAAGGCAAAAAAAGCGGATGGCAACGCACTTTTCTTTATGACATCAAATTAATCGGCTCCTGCTCATCCGCTCCTCCCGCGATAATCGGCGATCAGCAGGTCACCTCGCATTTCCTCGGAACGGTGCTTCACAGGCGATACGGCAGTTACTCCGCGTCGGGCTTTTACGACACGGATGCTGGAAAGTCCGGAATGTTCAAAATATGGTTCGGGGGCGGAATACCGGAAAAGCCCGCCGGGGATAATGTGTGGTTTGTTCAAACCCCTTCACTGGACTCCGCCTATCTCGAAAAAACGGATTTGAAGTCCGTCCGCTGTACCGTCACCCCGATCAATTTATGGGTGCAACAGTACAAGGGGGTGGATCAGACGTGGGGCGATCCCTCCGTGGTTCGCCTCCGATCGTCCCGAACTCCTCACGCTTCCGAATACGTCATGTATGTTTCAGCGGTCGCGGACGGTACCAACTGGAATCAGATATATCGTCTCACCTCCAAGAACGGAATCAACTGGACGATCGATCCTCAATCCCCCGTGGTGAAGGCGAAAAACGGAGGGGTGGCGGGTTACGGATCGGGTTCCCCGAGCGTCTTGATCCTTGATGGACGATGGTGGATGTACTACTACAGTCAGTCGGAACCCGAAGGTCCGGGCGTTTATCTGCGGAGGAGCACGGACGGCGTGGCATGGGGTGACGCGTTCAAAACGAGTGATAACGTCTCCTCGGCCGTGGATGTGAAATACATAGACGCCCTCAAGGAATTCGTGGCGGTGAGCGATGTCGAGGCGAAGGGGGGCGGGGTTTACACACTGGTTTCACAGGATGGCGTTCGCTGGAGCGGGGGCGCTCCTCCCTATTTATCCGAGGATGCCAATGCATATCTCTGCCATAATCCTGGCTTCATAGGAACGGATCGGGGGCACGGATTTCCGGATATGTATGTCACCTACGGCGCCAGCCAGGAGCCGTTCGGCCCCACCGAATACTACACAAGAGAGTTGGAATACTCCTCCTGGCATATCGGGAGGGGAAAATAATCCCGGAAGTGCGATACCATAGCGGGGGATATAAAAAAACCGAGCATCTGCGTCTCTGCGTTAGATTAATACCTTTAAACTCAGGCGTTCTCTGGGGTAATCTTTTTTATCCCGATAATGATCCCTCGGTATGTGCGCAACGCTCGGAAGAGGTGGCGGGTGCGTCACTATCGGGACGAAAATAAGATGTCGTCTACGGAAGCGCACGGAAAGAGCTATGTCTAAAACGATTATCAAACACGGGAAAAAACCGGAAAGCCTGATTTTATTATCCCCGCATTTTGAATTCGTCAAACAGATGATTGTCTATTTGTTTCGGATGATGCTGTTCAGGGTGTTGATGTATTACGCGGTTTTAATCACCATCGATTTAATCACGGACTTTCCAATACCGCCCATCCTCTATATTTTGCCCCTTTACAACGTATTATTCATCCTTTTGTATCGCCAGAAGTTAGTCATCACGAAAGACGGCGTAAGCGCCTCCTATCCCTTTATTAACAATCGGCACAGCAAGCGCAAGTTGAATCTGCGCAAAGGGTTCGCCATGGAGGAGATCCAGACCTGGGTGGTGGAAAGGGTGCACAATCTCTTTCTGATTCGTTTGAACTTCAAAGATGGTTTGATCCTCTCCTTCCCGCTCTTCGGCGATCAGGAGGAAATCAATATCATCAAAACGGAACTGAGGAATTGGCTACCGCAGGAAAAGGGGTTTGATTATTCCTAATTCTCATGCCAACCTGCGCATACTCGAAGAAACGCGCAGGTTTGATTTGCGTATGGACGTGGTCAAAGTTCTAAAATAAACGGATGATCGCTCATCTTCAAGTTAATGGAATTCGCATTGTGGACCGAGCTAACCGGCGTAGCTCCCATGGTGGGATCATACACTTTGATCGAACGGATGGGCTTTCCAAAATCCACTTTCACCTCATCCTCGCCGCCGGTAAAGCGCTCATCCCAGATCACCAAATCGAATTGTCCGTCGCTTTTCTGCAACAGCAGATCGTGCACGGTGTCCGGTTCATTCGGGATGGAGTATTTCACACTTCCGAGTTTGTTTGGCTTTCCTCTGTCTTCAAGGATTGTGGTGAGGTTATGCAGATAGATAGCCGCCAGGCGTGGCGTGTAATCCGGCTTGTAAAAACCGAACGTCTGATTCCCGGCCTCATCTGTTCGATCCCGAAGCAGATAGACGGCGGTGTGGCTCCATCCGCGCTTGAACTGCGCCAGATAGACACTCATGTAGAGAAGCCCTTGTATCCGTTCAGTGATGGTCTGATCGAGGGTGATGCCGGTCTCCGTGGTCACTCTGGGAAGGGGGATCAGTTGCATCGTGTCATAGCCCTTGAAATGCTTCGCCCAGGTGACTCCGTAATTGCCGTACAGCCCGTCCACGCGGCATGCGGATGTGGGGTCGGCGCTGATCCATGTCTGGTTGTCGTGCAAACCGGGCCAGCTTGGGTGAGTGAAGTAGTTATGGCAATTTGCGTCATCGGCGTACTTGGTTCCGTCCGGCATTACGCAGTTCGCGCCTTGCGGGATGGTCAGGAATTGGAGCCCCACGTTATCCTTTTCCGCGCCGTTCTCCGTTATACTCCAGACGGGATAGTTCTTAAGCAAGGGATCGCTTTTTACCGCCTTGTATAGGTCACGCTGCAGCTTCGCCACGGGGACCCAGGTGTCCGCTTTTCCACCGCCCTGTTCGCCTTTGTAGGTGACTCCCCAGTTGTTGGGCTCATTGTTCCCCTCGAACGCGAGCAAAGCCCCGGCGGCTGCAAGTTGCCGCCCACCCTGCAAAAGTCTGGTCAAGTCCGTTCCTCCACTCAAAAGTCCGTAACTGAATTTGCATCCGGTAGCGCGGTGCAGGGCGATCAGATCGCTCACCGGAATATCGCTTTCGTATCCTGAACGTATCCACCGAACGCCAAGGTATTTCACGCATTTGATTGTGTTTGGAAGCGTCTCCCCGCGTCTGGAGATGGCTGAATTGACACCGATACTATCCAAAAACGCCGTATCGCTTTGCGCCTTCACGGCCGGTATGACTTGAGCCCTTCCACTTGAGCCAACGAACATGAAAAGCATGACGCACGAAATCGCCACGAGCCCGAATGGATACGGAATGCCTCTATGCATTTTTAATCCTCCTTTTAAAAGATCGCTCGTTTTTTGTCCCCTTAACCATATGCGCTATTCGAACGACCCTTTGTATTGTACAAGAAATAACCCTCTCATGCATTATGATTTGAACTTGTCTCCTTGAGGATTTTTGTGTACAATTCCATAAATCATCCGTCATGATGCAATATGAACGGAGAGAATCATGAAGATAGCCGAGGGATTGGTGTTGCGCGCGGATATTGTTAAACGCATCCAACAACTGCGCGAAAGGCTCAGGCTCTCCGCTTTGGTGCAAGATGGCGAAGAACCGCCTGAAAATCCGCAGGAATTATTGACAGAATTAAAACGCTTGCTTGATCAGTTGACATTATTGATACAACGCATCAATCGGACTCATCTCCAGAGCGCGTTGTGTCATGTTACTACCATGCGTCGGCTGTTTTCGTTGTGGCGCGGGTGGGTAAGGGGTGCTTGCGCCTGATGTTTTCCATGCATTTCCAATATATTGTCCGCCGTCCTCATTTTATGGTTTCCATCTCCCGTGGCGAAGATGCCGTATCGGAATCCATTGGTGTCCGGATTGCATGATGAAGAGTGTGATCATCGTCTTTTTGCCGCGATGGATACGCCTCTCGGAAGATGACACGTTCGACGTTTCGCTCAATCCCTGCATGAGATAATGTTTGTTATCCGTGATGAAGGATTTGGCACCCACGCATCATTTCCACCGAATGGATCACGTTATTCATTCTACGAAAAGATGGTGGTAATGTATTTGCAATGACTTACAGGTACGTGATAGGAGGACGGACGCATGCTCAAAATCACGATTTCACTCCTTTGCCTGCTCCTATTGTCCCCCCTTGAGGCACAGCTTATCAACCCGGGCTTCGAGGGCGAATATCAGGCTGCTAACCCCAATCATCAAACATTCCCAAGCGGGGCGGTTCTTTCCGGCGAGATCGCCAAAGGCTGGACCGATAACAGCTCCTGGGCGAATGTGGAGATACGATACTCCAAGGACGATACGAACCCTCACGGCGGCAAATCCTGCCAAAAGATCACCGTTCTAAGAGGTTTCGCCCAGTTTGGACAGTCCATCCAATTCCCCGCCGGAATACTGGACGCCTCCATCTGGATACGGGCTGAGAAACCGATTATGGTCTCGCTCACCCTTCGACTGGCTCCCGCCCCCTACACCACCTACGGCTCGACTGTGGCGATGGTCGGCGCGAAATGGCGAAAGATGAGCGTGCAGGGGTACGTTCCACAGGCCGTTCCGGGCTATTTGCTCATTAACACGGCGGGCGAGGGGACGATTTGGCTGGATGATTCGGATTTTCACATGGCGAAATCACAGGTGCGGCAATACAAGCCCATCAGGCTCAGCCCTCCCTCCAAGCCTATCCCGGACACCTATTTCGGTCTGAACGTAAACCACATGCACGACGGACCGGGCTTCCTGTGGCCCGCCCTCCAGTTCGGGGCGTACCGCACTTGGGACAGCGGGGTCATTTGGCCCCAGATCAATCCGCAAAAAGGCGTGTTCAATTGGTCATGGCTGGATAGGGATGTGGAGCAGGCGCAACTGCATCACGCCAAATTCCTCTTCACCATGGGGCAGACCCCAACCTGGGCATCCTCCGTCCCCTCTTCCAAGGGAGTGTACGGCGAAGGGTTCAACATGCCCCCTGAGAAGATATCCTACTGGGAGGATTTCATTCGCGCTGTCGTGTCCCGTTACAAAGGACGCATAGAGGCGTATGAGATATGGAACGAGCCTGACATTCCGGATTTCTACCACGGCTCTCCCGCCAGTCTCGCGAAACTGGAGCAAGTCGCCGCGCCAATCATTCACTCCATCGATCCGAAAGCGCTTGTGGCGATTCCGCCCATGTCCGGGAACAACTCGCTCTCCGCGCTAGGCTGGCTCGACGCCTATCTCGCGGCTGGCGGTGGAAAGGGGTGCGACGTGATGGCATACCATTTCTATAACTACCCGGCGGAGCGCGACATCCAAGCGATGCAAGAGTTCAAGGTGATCCTTGGCAAGTATGGATTGGAAAAGAAGCCGATATGGATCACCGAGAACGGTGGCAATTTCCAAGGGGACGATATCAGAGCGGTGGATCTGCTGGCGAGGGAGTACCTTATTGATTGGGCGATCGGAGTGCAAAGAATGTATCTCTACGCCTACGATAATAACACCTACATCGGCTTGGATCATTACGGTCAGCCGGGCGGCGCTGCGGTGCTGAATCGATCCGGAGTGGCGTACAAGGAGGTGCGCAGATGGCTTTTGCATTCCATCATGCTCGCTTGCGATCGTAACGCCCAAGGTGTTTGGACCTGCAAACTGAAGCGTCCCGGAGGGATCGCCTGGGTGGTCTGGAGCGAGGCGGGGGACAAGACTTTCGCCATTCCCTCCGATTGGAAGGTCAATAAATCGTGGGATTTGACCGGCGCGATTCTCCCTCTGAACGGGCGCAGCCTTCGGATCAGCGGCTCCCCGATATTGTTGATGGATTGACAGACGTGTAATTCGTATTCATCAACGCGGAAGTTCACTTCCGCGCGCGAGATGAGGCGAAGCTCTTCATTTTGTGAGAGCTTCCATTCCTATTTTTTACGGGAGCTTATATCCGTAATCCAACGACCAAGACAAGGAGAAGAGAATGCCATTGAATGAACCTTACCCATCCATAGAGGAGTTAATGACGCTTATAGGAGAGGCTGGAAGACGCCTCGCGGAGATCGAAGCCAGCGAAGGTGCGGCGGGCAATATCTCCATTTACTTCAACTGGGAGCCTGATTCCCACGAAAATTTCACCGTGGAGGAGACAATATCCCTTCCCGAGCCCGCCCCGGAGCTGGCGGGGGGATACTTCCTCGCAAGCGGTTCCGGGAGAAGGCTGCGCGAAATCGGAAACGACCCCGAGGGCAACCTCGGTTTGCTGAGAGTGAACAAAAGCGGCGAGACCGCGCAGCTTTTCACCTCCCGAAGGCGGCTGTTTCAACGACTTACGTCCGAGTTCAACAGCCATCTCGCGGTGCATCGCGATCAGATCAAGAGGGAGGGGCGCAATTTCCACGCCCTGATTCACGCCCAGCCGCTGCACCTCACCTACCTCAGCCACATCCCGCGCTACCAGGACGAGAGCTACCTCAATCGTCACATTCTTCGATGGCAACCTGAATCGATCGTGCAACTGCCGGACGGAGTGGCGTATGTGCCGTTCCTGTTGCCGGGCTCACCGGAACTGATGAAGGCGAATGTCGAGGCGTTGCGCGATCATCACGTTGCGCTCTGGGCGAAACACGGGGTGATGTCTCGCTCGGACACCTCCGTGAAGCGGGCGAGCGACTTGGTGGAGTACGCGGAGACCGGAGCGAAGTATGAGTATCTCAACCTGACGAATCACGGTCTTGCCATGGGATTGAGCAGGGAGGAAGTCCTTTCAATCTGCAAGGCGTTGAACATCGAGCAATCCATCTTTTAATATCCTGTGGATTGCGGTTTGGAGGATGGATAGAAGACGGAAGGGGAGGGGTGTCTCGAAGGCGCCCCGATCCGATTTCAGGTATCATATAGGAAATGGGTCAACTAATTGCAAAATTCGCCTGTGGATGTTTCATCATGAGATAATCGCCCGCTTTGAATTTTGCGTATCACTGTGACGGTGACATCTATAACATATCGGAGTTTTGGAGTGAAATCGTATCACGTAGCAATTGCCGGCGCGACGGGAGCCGTTGGAACGGAGTTTTTGAAACTTTTGGAGACACGGGATTTTCCCATCGCATCCTTGAAATTACTTGCGTCCGAGCGTTCCGCAGGACGCGCCATCCCTTTTAAGGGGTCGAATCTTCATGTGGAGCAACTGACCGAAAAATCGTTCGAAGGCGTGGATATCGCCTTCTTCAGTGCGGGAGGGGCGCGAAGCAAGCAGTTCGCTCCGTCAGCGGTGCAATCCGGCGCAGTGGTGATCGATAACTCCTCCGCCTTCCGCATGGATCCAAACGTACCTTTGGTGGTGCCGGAGGTGAACCCCGAGGATATCGCTTGGAATAAGGGAATCATCGCCAACCCGAACTGCTCCACGATCATCATGCTTATGGCGGTAGCCCCCTTGTATCGCCTGTCCAAAATCAGGCGCATTGTCGTCTCCACCTATCAGGCGGCGAGCGGCGCTGGAGCCAAGGCCATGCAGGAGTTGATTGATCAATCGGGACAAGCCCTGCGAGGGGAGAAGGTGACCAAGAGCGTCTTCCCGCATCAGATAGCGTTCAACCTCTTCTCTCACAACACCAAGATCGATGAAGACGGTTACAACGAGGAGGAGCGCAAGATGATAAACGAGACGCGCAAAATCCTGCATGACGACCGGATCGGGATTACCGCGACCTGCGTGAGGGTGCCGGTGCTGAGGGCGCATTCGGAAAGCGTGAATGTTGAGTTCGCGGAACGTCGCCCGTCGCTTGAGGAGATACGCAACGCTATATCTCAGTTCCCGAACGTGCGTCTGGTGGATAATCGTGAAGCGAACTACTTTCCCATGCCGCTGGACGCCACAGGGAAGGATGAGACACTGATTGGAAGATTACGATACGATCTTTCCAACGAACATGCGATTGATCTGTTCGTTTCCGGCGACCAGATTCTAAAAGGCGCCGCGCTGAACGGGTACCAAATCGCTCAGGAATGGATAAAAATGCGGGAGTAATCCACGCCCGTCAAATACAATATTATTGAAAAAACACAGGAAATGGGGGGTATGAACATGGCGAACTGGGGACGGGTAATCACGGCGATGGTCACGCCTTTCACGAAGGATGGTGAGATCGATGAGCCATCCTTCGTGCGCTTAGTGGATTTTCTTTTCGAGAACGGCAGCGACGCCTTGGTTGTGAGCGGTACGACGGGTGAATCCCCCACGCTCTCAAATCCGGAGAAAATTCAGATTTTCAAGTGGGCGAAGAAAGCGTCGAAAAACCGGGGTCCGATAATTGCGGGCACGGGCACGAACGATACCGCCGATGTCATCGCTCTTTCCAAGGAGGCGGCGGAGGTTGGGGTGGACGCTCTCCTTCTGGTGACTCCCTATTACAACAAGCCCAATCAAGAGGGTCTGTATCTGCATTTCAAGGCGGTGGCGGACGCAGTGGATATCCCGATCATGCTATACAATGTGCCTGGGAGAACGAACGTGAATCTCGCTGCGGAAACCGTCCTCCGTCTCGCAAGGGATTGCCGGAATATCGTCGCGGTGAAGGAGGCGAGCGGCAACTTGGTGCAGGTATCCGAGATCATTGCAGGAGCCCCCGAGGGTTTCAGTTTGTACAGTGGCGAGGATGGCATTGTGCTTCCCACCTTGGCGGTCGGCGGAACCGGGGTGGTGAGCGTGACATCCCATCTGGTTGGCAAGGATCTGCGAGCGATGTGCGATGCGTTTTTCCGAGGAGACATGGAAGAGGCGCAGAAGCTTCACAGGAAGATGCTGCCGATCGTGCGCGCCTGTTTCCAGTCCACCACCCCAAGCCCCGCACCGGTGAAGGCCGCGTTGAGAATGCTGGGCGTGGATGTGGGTCCTTTGCGCTTGCCTTTGGCGGAATGCACGGAGAAAGAACTGGATATCGTTAAAAAGGCGATGACGGATTACGGATTGCTCTGAATGAGAATACTTTTCGATTCTCAAAAACCGTATTACCTATTAAATCGGCTATTTAGTAGTTGAGAAATATGTAACATCACGCTGGATAAAGTTTTGATATTTTGTGATATTTCATTGCCGATTTAATATATAAAGCGTTTGATCGCAAGTTAAGGCATCCGCCCTCGGCGGGATAAGGAGTGAAGGCGTTTGGATGAAGACGATAGAACCTCGATTGAAATAATTCCTTTGGGGGGGGCTAGCGAAGTCGGCAAGAACATGATTGTCGTAAAATACGGCGAGGATATCGTGGTGATTGATTCCGGCGTTCAGTTCCCCACGGAGGAGCATCCCGGGGTGGATCTCATCATTCCCGATATCTCCTATCTGCTGGAAAACGAGGAGAAGGTTCGCGCAATACTCCTTACCCATGGGCACGAGGACCATATCGGCGCCCTGCCCTATGTATTGAAGCATTTGAACGTGCCTGTGTACGGCACTCCTCTTACCATCGGGCTGGTTCGCGCCAAGCTGGAGGAGCATAAACTGCTCGACCAAGTCAGCCTGCATATTTGGACTCCCGGAGACAGGCTGGAATTCGGCGCGATCAACGTGGAGCCGATTCACGTGACCCACTCCATTCCCGACACCGTTAGCCTCGCCATTTTCACTCCCGCCGGAATCGTGGTTCACACAGGGGATTTTAAGATAGATCAAACCCCCATGGATGATCGCCTTTTCGACGCCGCTCGTTTCGCTCAGCTTGGTACCGAAGGAGTTCTTCTGATGCTTTCGGATAGCGTGAACGCGGAGCGAAAGGGATGGGTTCCTAGCGAACGGGTGGTGGGAGAGGTGCTGGATCAACAGGTGCGGAAGGCTCCGGGACGCGTGTTGGTGACCACATTCGCCTCAAACATCCATCGCATCCAGGAGATATTCGATATCGCTTCGCGCTACGGAAGAAAGGTCGCGGTGGCGGGACGCTCGCTGGCGCGAAACATTGAGATTGCACGTGAAATACGGTATCTGACGTACCATGATTCGGATCGGATAGCCTTAGATGAGTTGGATGATTACGAACCCTCCGAGGTGATCATCCTCACCACCGGCAGTCAAGGCGAACCCCTATCCGCGCTTTCGCGCATGGCTCGTGACGATCATAAAATACGCATTCAGCCAGGGGATACCGTTATCCTCTCCTCTCGTCCAATTCCCGGCAACGAGGATGCGGTTTGGCGCACTGTGAACCGACTGTTTCGACGAGGTGCGAATGTGATCTACGATTTAATCACTCCCGTGCATGTTTCAGGTCATGCCAACCAGGAGGAGCTGAAGCTGATGTACAACCTGGTCCGTCCGCATTATGTGATTCCGTTTCACGGCGAACCTCGAATGATGTACGCCTACACGCAGATGGTTATGGAAATGGGGATGCCCAGAGAAAGAGTTCTCTATTTGGAGAACGGGGATCACTTAATGGTGAACCGTCACGAAGCGAAATTTTTGGAGCCGATTGAATCCAGCGGGAGCGTGTTGGTGGATGGTATTTCGGAGGGTGGAGTGAGCGAGTTTATCATCAGGGATCGCAAGCATCTTGGTTCCGATGGAACCGTTATCGTCACCGTCGTCATGGACCGCGCCACGGGGGATATCCTCTCCGGCCCGGATATCATCTCAAGGGGTTTCCTGCACCCAGAGGACTCGGAGGAGATTTTCGAGGAAACCCGCTCCCGTGTGGGGGAGACCCTGTCGAATTTGGATCAAGAGGAGGAGTTCGACTGGGATAACGTGGGCGGAATCATAAGAGATGTGACCTCGCGTTATTTGAAGAAAGTGACGGGAAGAAGACCTGTCATCGTCCCTGTCGTGATGGAGATATAAACCGTCAATTTGTTGGTTCTCAAGGACCCGCACTAGTTTTTTGCGAGGGATGGAAACATGAAAAGAGTTTTTTACGTTCTACTGACGTGCTGTGTTATCTTCGGTGTCACACCTGCTAACGCCGATTTGTATGGTTATGTGCATGCTCCTGATCACGCTTATTCCTGGAAATTCAAGAGGGTCACCACCGATTCCAAGGGAGCCCGCATTTACGAGTTGGACCTTCACTCCCAGATTTGGGAAGGCGTGCTTTGGACACACCGCGTGCTTCTCTTCATGCCGGCTCATGTGCGATATCAAGGGGATTGTACGCTTTACATCACCGGCGGCAGCGGCGGGATAGAGGAGACGATGATCGGCAAAGCCATCGCCAACGCCACGGAAACACCGCTGGCCATTCTTTTTAACATACCCAACGAGCCTCTGTTCGGGGGGAGGTCCGAGGATGCTCTTATCGCTTACACCTTTAACAAGTATTTGGATGGCGGAAACAGCAATTGGTTGCTGCTTTTCCCCATGGTGAAGAGCGCCGTCAAATGCATGGACGCACTACAGGCTTTTACACGGGAGCGACACATGGATCCTCTCAAGCATTTCATTGTCGCGGGAGCTTCCAAACGGGGATGGACATCCTGGCTCATGGGATGCATCGGGGATCCAAGAGTCTCCGCTATCATCCCGATGTCCTATGACAATTTAAACCTTCAGGCTCAAATGCCTCATCAAATCGCAGTCTGGGGGCATTACAGCGCCATGATCGATGATTACACGAAACTGGGCATCCAGAAGCGCATGGATACCCCACGAGGGCGAAAATTAACTCGCTTGGTGGACCCGTGGACCTATCGTAGCAAAATGACCATGCCCAAGTTTATGATACGGGGCTCCAACGATCCATACTGGACCACGGACGCCATGAACCTGTACTGGAACGGACTGCCCTCCCCCAAATGGATGCTCATACTGCCAAACTCCGGACATGAACTCAATGACCACACGCTTTTGGTGCGCGGTCTGATCTCCTATATCCGCGCGATCTTCTCCAAGACCCTGCCTGAGCAACCGACTTGGAGATTCGTTTCCAGTAAGCTCGGTGAGAAACTGATCATACATTCTCCCGCCGCCAAGGACGCCATGCTTTGGGTCGCCACCTCGCACACCAAGGATTTTCGAAAATGCCAATGGCAAACGATCCTCCTCAAAAAGAGGGGCCCGGATTTCGTTACGGAGATAAGGAAACCGGCATCCGGCTACAAAGCGGTTTATGCGCAGATCGATCTTAGGAGCAAGGGCGGTTTGCTGCCCGTGACCACTTCGATAAGCATCCTTAGCGCGGACTGAATGATCGTTTCGCGAATATCCTCGGCGAGGAAATGAATTTTATCGGGAACGAGAAAGGGAAACATGATCAAAACAATTACGCCTCTCTTCGCTCTGGCGTTGTTGATAGCCATGCAAACAGGCAATGCCGACCTTGCAAGCTATGTAAACACACCGGATCCCTCTTATTCTTGGAAATTGAAGGGGAATTCGCAGGCAGCCAATGGCACGCGCATCTACGAACTTGAGCTGCATTCGCAGACATGGCAGGGCATTCCCTGGGTGCATCGCGTGTTGCTATTCATTCCTCCGCATATCAACTATCCGGGGGATTGCAGCTTGTACATTACGGGGGGAAATGGCGGTTCGCAGGAGATGACCATCGGAAACCTGCTCTCCAACCGAACCGAATCCGCGTTCGCGATCCTGTTCAACATACCCAACCAGCCGCTCTTCGACGGCAGAAGCGAGGATTCGCTCATTGCTTTCACGTTTGAAAAGTATCTTGATGGAGGCGATGCTTCCTGGCCTCTTCTCTTCCCGATGGTGAAAAGCGCATTGCGATGCATGGACGCTTTACAAGCCTTCACCCGACAACAGGGGGCGTACCCATTGCGTAAGTTTGTTGTCATGGGAATCTCCAAGAGGGGATGGACGACTTGGCTCACGGCTTGCACCGGCGATAAAAGAGTGATTGGAATCATTCCAATGTCCATAGACAATCTGAACCTGAAAGCGCAGATGGAGCATCAAATCCAGGTATGGGGCGAGTATAGCAATGAAATTGATGATTACACGAAATTAGGGATCCAGGAAAAACTAACCACTCCGCGCGGTGAGGAACTCGCCAAAATGGTGGACCCATGGACTTATCGAAAGAAACTGACCCTGCCCAAGTTGATCGTACGCGGGTCCAATGACGCTTACTGGACACAGGACGCCCTCAATCTCTATTGGGATGGATTGCGGAATCCGAAATGGGCGTTGATCCTTCCGAACTCCGGTCATGGATTGGAGGATCGCAGCCTGCTATCCAGGAGCATCATTGCGTTTGTGCGATCTGTCTTCGCAGGCAAGATTCCGGAACAGCCCGGTTGGCGATATGTTCCCAATGAAAATGGCGAGAAGCTCATAATCCACGCCCCTTCGGCGGCGGATGGATTGCTCTGGACCGCCTCGTCCGACACTCAGGATTTCCGGAAGAGCAAATGGAGTTCCGTGCCATTGCGGAAAACGGGGGATGGATTCGAAGCGGAGATCAAACGCACCGATAAAGGTTACACGGTTGTCTACGCGCAGATGAACCTCGAAACCGATGGAGGCGTGATGCCCGTGACCACGGAAGTCAGCATCATAGGCGCAAAATAACGAATGAAGATGGAGGAAAGCATGCCATACGATGTTTTCGGGATGTGCAATGCATTGTACGATATTTTAGCGGAGGTTTCGGAAGAGCAACTGGATAAACTTGGGTTGTCCAAGGGGGGGATGTTCCTGATAGACGATGCCCAACAGGCGAACGTTTTGAAGGAGATACGTGATAACATCGTCAACACCGAGGCTGGCGGATCGGGCGCCAATACGATGATTGGAATCTCCCTTCTTGGAGGGACGGCATGTTTCACCAGTCGCGTGGGCTGTGACGATTACGGAGTGGAGTATTCGCGATCTCTCGAGGACCAAGGCGTGAAGGCGAATCTGGGCAAAGGGGAAGGACGAACGGGCACATCGGTCATATTGATCACTCCCGACGCGCAACGCACCATGTGCACCTATCTCGGGGTTAGCCGAGATCTGCAACCGGTGGATGTCAACACGGATGATTTGTTGGCAAGCAAGTATCTCTATATCACGGGATATCTATGGGATATGGATAACCAGAAGGAGGCGGTGCTTAGCGCCATGAACGCCGCGCGCAAGGCTGGGATCAAGGTAGCGCTAAGTCTGTCAGATCCCTTTTGCGTCACCAGACACAAGGACGATTTCCTGAGGATTATTCAAGATCACGTGGATGTGGTTCTAGGAAATGAGATGGAGGCGACAACCATCACCGACACGCCAAATGCGGACGAAGCCGCAGTGGTGTTGGGCGAAAAGTGCGAAATCGTAGCCGTGACGATGGATGAGAGAGGGTCGCTTATTCGCCAAGAGGACTGCGTCTATTTGATTCCCCCATATCCCGTGAAAGCGATTGACACCACGGGCGCAGGCGATATGTACGCCGCCGGACTGTTGTACGGTTTAACTCGAAACATCGATCTCTATAAAACCGGCAAAATCGCCTCGTATGCGGCTGCGCAGGTCGTTTCCAAAATGGGGCCAAGGCTAACCTCCATAGACTTGGAAACGGTAGGAAAACTGTGATGTGCGTTCATAGGCGTTTTAATGCGGAAACGCCGCGCCAACATTGGCGAAAAAGGGATAAGGATTCCGTGACAATAAACCGATGATTCACGTAATAATGGTTGACATCCGAGAAATACTGATGCCATAATGAAATGATTAAGGATCCTCGGTAGGTGAGGCTCCCGCGAAACATATATGCCACTGCCCGATTGCTTCCAAAGAAGCATTTTAGGGTGTAACAGGCGCTCCCGAAATAAGGGTTTGCATAAGGTGGCTGAGGCGAATAGCCTCTTACGGTACGCGGTGTCGAAGCTTGAACGAGTGGGGATACATGAGTAAAAAGCGATGCGAATGCATTGTAGAAACCTCTTCCCCACCGGAAGGGGCTTTTTTATGCGCCACTTGCTCATTCGACGCCAGGAGGAAAATATGGACACGGACAAACAGGAACCCCCAAGTAAGCGTGGTTCCAAAAAAACGCCATGACAAACGAGTAACGATCCTCTGAGTTTTTCCTCGGTCGTCCCGTTCTCGTTTTCATGGCTTATCATCGAAAACGAGGGACGGAAGACGGCGATCCTCTTTATTCCATCGCTCCACTTCCATAAACATGTAAAACTGTCCCTCAATGACAAATTTGACGCATGAGGTGCGAAAACATTTTTCGCAAGAATCCGATTGCGTCACGGGCGCTTGTCATTCTTTCAAGGATGACCGGAGGGAAGGGCGATGAACCTAATCAATGATAAAATCGTCTCCGGTAAGGGGCAGGCGGACCTCTCCAACAAAAAGGGACGCGTTGTGCGCTCCCGTTGGACAAGCCGACTGTTACTATTTTTGATGGTGGTGGGACCAGGCGTGATCGTAATGGTGGCGGATAACGACGCCGGAGCCGTCTCCACCTACACCCAGGCGGGTTACCAATACGGAACCACTCTATTCTGGCTGATGCTGTTGTTGTTGCCCTGCACCTATTTCGTGCAGGAGATGGTGGTGCGGCTTGGTATCGCCACTGGCGAAGGTCACGCCGCCATGATCTACAAGCGTTTCGGAAAATGGTGGGGGGTGTTCTCCCTTCTGGATTTGCAGGTGGTCAATTTCCTGACACTTGTCACGGAGTTCGCCGCGATCAGCATGGTGGCGTCCGCCATGGGTGTCCCGCCCGTCATAGCGGTACCCTTTATGGCTTTGGCGCTGATCGCCGTGGCGTCCACTGGCAGCTATCTTCGGTGGGAGAGAGCCACCATCGCTCTTTGTATTCTGAACGTAGTGTGGCTGTTAATCGCGATCTCGCTAGGGCAGGGAGCGCAGCATCCTTTGAGGAACGCGCTTTTACCGACCGCGCCGCTTGGTGGATTCACCAGCGACGCCATGTTTCTAATCATCGCGATCGTGGGCACCACCATCGCTCCCTGGCAGCTCTTTTTTCAACAAAGCTGCGTGGCGGATAAACGGCTTCGGTTCAGCGATCTCAAATGGGAGAGATTGGATACGTTTATAGGGTCCGTTCTCACCCAGGTTTTTGCAATCGCAATGATGCTGGCAGGGGACGCCGCACGAAGACATGGAATGACAGTGCAGGCCGGAAAGGATTTCGATCCGACCCTGATGGCAATCTTTCTGGGATCGCATGGATTCGGCCCGTTCGTTCGCGACAGCATCCTGTTATTGACTGTGGATGCTGCGATCCTTGGCGCAACCTCAATTTCCCTCTCCAGCGCCTGGGCGTACGGAGAAGTGAAGGGTTGGCCGCACAGTCTGGAATTGAGCGTTCGCGAGGCTCCTGGCTTTTACGCCATTTACGCATTGTGCGTTGCCGCTGCGGCGGGACTTGTGCTTATTCCGAAAGCGCCTTTGGAACTGATTATTATTTCGGTGCAGGTGGTGGCGGGAATCATGCTGCCATCAGCGATCATCTTCCTCCAGTTGCTTCTGAATGATAAGGAGTTGCTTGGGGAAAGATTTGTGAACAAACCTTGGAACAATTGGGTGAATTGGATCATTATCATTCTTCTGTTCTCACTATCATTCATTCTGGCGGCGCAGGTTCTCCTGCAAAGATAATTTACAACGGAGGTGTGAAATGGCGGTTCAAGTGAAAACCAACAAAGATGAGCTTTATTATGTGGTGCATCCTCTGTTCGATGAGCCGGAGGAGAAGATCAACGCAGATGTCCTTGGCCCCATGCCAATGAGCAAGAGCGTTAAGCTTTCCCTCTACGCTTTGCGGGGGTATCTGATCGTGATGGGGCTCTTGGTGGCCTATCACGTGTTCAGTCTCGGCATACATCACTTGATGCCTTAGGGACTTTGCGATCAAGGTGCAAAATGACTCCATGATCGCCAAAGGAGTACGAACATGAAACAATCCGATAGTGACCCCGACGGTCATAAGCACTCGGGATTGATGCGGATAATGCCGGAATAGGCTTGTTGGATTCCTATCGCCTATTCCCGTTGCATCCGCATCCAATCCTCACGCGCAACGGAAACGGATAGGCGTCAGTTCTTCGAGTTCCATTCAGAACGCCTCTCCAACCTCCAAGCTTGCCAAAGATTGTCGGATATCTTTTTCCGGAAAATAGGGGGCAATGACTTTCTGCAATGAGCGTCCCAACTCCGTTCCGGAACCATATCCTCCTGGCAATATTGCGCTTCAACATCTCTTTGCCATGACATGATTTAAGTTACCACCCGCTATGCGGAGACTCTTTCCGCGAACTTATCGCGGCTTCAATGCGAGCGAACACTTTTGATCATCTTCACATTCTTAAGCAATTGCTCGGTTCGAGGAATAAATGGAATATCGATCCTTTTACGCGCGGAATATGACGGAATAACGAAATGGCAATTGCCTGTCAATGAAACCTATGAGGAGGCATGGGGCATAGCCCCCCATTCTTCCGGAAAGGAATGAATATGAACCGGATAAGACTGTTCTTGCTTACATTCTTGTTAATCGTGATGACACCCATCGTCGCCCAAGCCACCACAAAGGGACTCAATCAGATTGTCACGCCGGATATACAACCATTCGGTCAGATATCCCTGAGCTTTCAGGCGCAACATCCCTTCATAGGCAACTCCCAGGAGTTACAGGTGGAGGCGGGCTTGACGCATAACTTCGAAATGGCATTCTTCATGGGAATGGATCCGAATGATCAGATTTTGAACGCGGAGTATGGATTGAAAATGAGCGAACCATTTCTGCTCTCCGTCGGATTTACCAATTGGTCTCGCAGAGGAGCGGGCCCTTTTCCTTATCTCGAGAGCGGATATTACAAGGGGCTTTGTAAAACGATGGTCGGTTGGACATACGCCAACAATCGGCAGGAAGCGATCCTTGGGTTTGGATATCAGACAAATCCCGATCTGCTTCTCCAACTGGATTATCAAAGCGGAGCGGAAAATTTCTTCACAGCGGGGTTCACCTATAACATCACCCCTGCGCTTTCCTTCAACCCGGCGCTTTACGTGTCCAATAGCGGTTCGCATGCTTTGTGCGGATATGCGGTGATGACATGGACTTTCACGGCGTTCAAATGAGATGAGAGCTCGGGATAGCGCACCCGAGCTTCTCGCTCCTGGTTAGGGTGACGAACTATCCTGAGTGCCATTAAGCGTTATGCCGAAATTCTCGGAACAGATGAGTCTTTCCTTTTCGTCCTCTAAGTAAATCAGTCCTTTGGTATCCGCGGAAAAAGTTCCTGATCTCAGCATCTCCTCTCCGCGCACCAAAAGGGCGGTGGAAAGTGCGTCTCCCTCCGTGGCGCTGCGCGAGAGGACCGCTGCGAGCAACGCCCCTTGCACGGGTCGACCGGTGCGCGGATCCAAAACATGCCCGAAGGAACCATCCTCGGTTTGGAACGACTTGCCATGGCACGCGGAGACGGATAGCGAAACCTCCGTCAATCCTATCACTCCGATTCGTTTTTCCGGATCGGTGGGATCTTGGATCGCCACACGCCAAGGCGCTCCATCCGGTTGCACACCGATGGCGTGGATGCTGCTGGTCCCGCCATGGATCAGAGCGTGAGGAACCCGAAGCTCCCGCAGAATTTCAGCTGCGCACTCGATAGCGTAACCTTTCCCGATCGCTCCGAGATCAAGCATCATCCCGGGTTGACGGAACATTACGGTATGTTCGGTTTCATCAAGCGCAACCTTGTCCATCCCGCACAGTTCCTTCGCCTTCAAGATTTCCTCTTCGGACGCCATCTTCCCCGTACCACCGAGAAACCCCCACGCGTTAAGCAGGGGGGCGATCGTGGGATCGAAAGCCCCGTCGGTCTCCCTCCAGAGAGCCTTTGCGCGTAGCAGGAGATCGAATACGCGACGGTCCACGCAGACCGGGTGCAGATGCGCACGCGCGTTCACTTCGTAGAGATCGCTCGTGGGCAAAAAAATACTCAGTCTGCCTTCGATCGCTTCGATTTCATCCAATGCCTCCTGCGCCGCGCCGCGAAGGTAGGATTCAGATGCGCCCCAAAGGGCGATCTCGAACCGGGTCGCCATTGCATTACGTCCCATGGCGAATAATTCATCATCTATATTCATGAATAATATCTATTGAAGATTGGTTACCCAATATTGAAATCGATTTTCATTTCAATTCAAATGATTTAAGGACGTTTTAAATGAGGCATTAAAATCTCTTGGAATATATAAATTCTTACCCCTCATTCCCCTCGCTTTCGCTGGAATATATCAGCATGGGAGCCGCAATCTCCACAGCCCCCTTCATCGCAGTTCCGCCCCCGTCAAGCAGAAAGATCGAATCCCAATGGATGGGGTAATGAACTATTCCATCATTCGGTCCCCCCCAATGTCCGGAATCTTTGCCGTTCATGGGGAATTGCATATATCGCCAGCCCGTAAAGTCAATCTTCGGACCGCCTGGCTGAAAGGTCTGCCCGCTTGAATCCGTAAAACGCAATCGTGCAAGCGCCCCTTGTCCGTCCCCCTTCACCCAGATGCCGAAAGCCGTGGGCTTTCCCTTGATCGGTAACCGCTTGCCGTTCGCAATTCCGATGCGCAGGAATTTCCAGCCCTTGTCCATGGTGTAGGTGATTTTGACGGTTTTGAATGGATATCCAGGGAGGATCGTCTCCGGAGTTCCGTCGGAAAGCTCCTGCGTGGAGCCGATCTTCGGATCTCCGTCGGGATACACCTGCAGGTTCAATGCGGATGGGATTGATGGCACATCGTAGAATTCCGTGAGAGAGGTTAAGGCGCGAAACTGCTGATCGGGTAATTTCGCGACGATCCGACCCTCCGAATTCTTTATGGTCAGGGAGGCTGAATAGGTGTCGGCTTGCTCGTTAAATGGGATGAATCGTGTGAAACTCTTCTCGTTTTTGCCAAAAATGATGGGGAAACGATCCACACCCACATTCGATCCGGAGTCGATATTCAGCATGGCTTCCAGGGTTTCCTCGTCGCCGCTCGGGTTTTGCACATTCACTTGCAAACCTTGGTACCCCAACGGTTCCAATGCGGCATGAATCGGATTTGAGATAACAAGGGATGTTTGCTGAGTGAAACTTCCCACCCCCAAAACCTCCAGAGGGAGCGTCTCGGTGGTGAATTCAACCGCCCGGTTATTCTTGAGATCGTATCGAATATCCATAGTCTGATTGGATCGAACGGTTATCCATTTCCCGTTGTTTCTCACCTTCACCGTCTTGCCAAGTTCGTTGTGAAAGCGGAGTGTCAGCGGGGTCACATCTCCTTTTACGCTCATCACATCCAAGGGAGCCCTCTCCCATCCCGATGCTGCTTTGAGCCAGTCCGTGAGGCGCACGGGAGTGAGATAGTGCGGTGCATCTGTGACCTGAACCATCGTCTCACCGTCAGCGCTCTCGGTTAAATCAAGAGGATCGCCAAGATGATTGACCCCTCTGAAGGATCCGGGTAGCGTAAGGATGGTCTCCTTGCCGGTGGTCCAGATTACCAGCTTGGAGGAATTGCCTTTGGTGAAAAGCAGGCATTGAATATCCGGATCGTTCTGGATCAGTCGCTTGCTGAACACATACCCCGCCAATTGCGATGAGAGCGTTTTCGCTGCAATATACGCGGGCTTGGGATCGTATATTTGATTCGCTCCCGCATGATAAGGGTTGAGAACCGTGCCGAAATGATGCTCCGGATCCGTGGGTGACAACCCGTCATCATGCCAATCATAATAGATGGAGACCGGTATCTCGTTGGAGATGTTGGTGAGAAACTCCCTCGGAAGATATCTCCCCTGCTTATCCGGGTTCATGTCTCCCCAAACGGAAGAGTACCCCCATTCGCTGGAGATGATGGGGATATGCTTGCCCTTGGGGGCGTAACGATGGATTAGGTTGCGGAGGATTAGATAATCCGACGAGACCGTTTCCGGATTGGATTGTCGATAGGGATGGCAGGATACGGCGTCCCAGTATTTTAGCAACCCTTGCTTGAAACAGTACTCGACGAACTGGAAATCCATGCCGGACATTCCGGGCCCGATATACATGGCGTTTGGGTCCGCCGCCTTGATAGCCTTTCCAGTGGCGAGCGCCAGACGGGCGTACTGCTCGACATCGGGATGAGGTTTCCAAAAACCTATGTTCGGCTCATTGTACATCTCCCAGAGGACGCCATCGTTCTTGAAGTGTACGGCGGAAGCCGCAGCCCACTTCGCAAAAGCGGCGATCGCCTCCGGGGAATGAGGGGATTGATTATCGTCGTAGAGCGGATTCGCATAGTCGAGAATAAAGATCGGACGTATGTGATATCTCTTCAGCGCCCTCATCAAGACATCGTAATCGGAGAAATCATACACACCTGCGGATTTCTCGATGCCCGCCCAGTTGAAATCCATCCGAATCCATTTGAATCCGGCGGCGGATAGCTCCTTCATCTCCCCTGGGCGGGGATCAGTGAAATGGATATTCACACCCATCGAAGCCACCGTGCCGGGTTTGGGAATATCCGCCGATGCGTATTGCAATATAAGCGTGGCCACTATGGACAATAAAATGGACTTGAAAATCATATGCACCCCCATTGTTTCCTTATGACCCTGTCTTAAGCATTCGGTTTGGCGGGAAGCGTGAATGGTGAGCGGTAGGATGCCGATAGCATGCTGTTTGCCCGTTTGTTTCCCTCTATGCTCTCGGCGTTTCGTCCGATGCGGAGCGAAGGTCCGAGAAAATACTTGCTGTCCTCAAGGTTAATTCCGTTCGCCGCCAAGTGATCCGCAAAGGCGTTCAACGTTTCCAGTGCGTCCTTGTCCGAATTGAACTCCGATGTCATCGGCTCGAAGGGTGTGGGTTTGCCAAGCAAATAGGAGATATTGGGAAGGTGATTGAGCGATGTGGAGAGATAACCCACCTCAATCTCCGCATTCAGAATGGAAGGATCCTGGCTGCGCACCGCATCGATGAAGTTTCGGAAGTGATTGCCACCCCCGTTGAAGCTCGCTAGAAGGTTTCCGTCGTAATCGTATGCGGTTGCGGAAGAGTAATTGCTATTCACCATGACCCCCTTCTCGCCATAGAAGATATCGCCGATATACGCCCCCGCCGGGATGTTGCGAACCTTGAACTCCTCCGTTTTCAAGCCTCGCACCTCGAATATCAACTTGCAATCCCCGTAATCCATCAATGCGAGCATGGTGTTAGGGGTCTGTCCGTTATCCTTGTAGCCGAAGCGCCCTCCCAACCCCAGCACCGTTTTAGGAAATTCGGTTTTGTTCAACGCCCATCTAGCCTTGTCCATCTCATGCGGTCCCTGGTTGCCTAAGTCTCCATTGCCGTAATCCCAGAACCAGTGCCAATCATAATGAAATCTTTCCCTCATGACCGGTTTGTAAGGAGCCGGGCCGAGCCAGATGTCGTAATTCACTGTGGGAGGGGGAGGTTGAGGAGTGGTCACATACCCTATGGAGTTGCGTCTCTTGTAACACAATCCCCTTGCCAGATGGATTTTGCCCAGATTGCCCTCGTGAAGCCATTGCATCGCCTCCTGAAGTCCTTTGCTGGAGCGGCATTGGGTTCCGGCTTGGCAAATTCGCTTCGTATGTCGCGTCCATTCCACCATGCGCCAGCCTTCAGCCACATTATGGCTCACCGGCTTCTCCACATACACATCCTTGCCCGCTTGCATCGCCCAGATGGCGGCGAGCGAGTGCCAGTGATTCGGGGTGGCGATGGAGACTGCGTCAAGCGACTTGTCCTCGAGAAGCTTGCGGATATCCTGATAGGTCTTAGGTGTGGGGCGACCCGCTTTTTCCACCATTTTCACCGGCCGATCCCACGTGGCGGTGTCGGGGTCGCAGATGGCGATCACATCCACATCGGGCATGGCCAAATATGCCGCGGTGTGAGCCAGCCCCCTGCCATGAACTCCCAACACCGCTATACGAACCTTCTCATTCGGACCGTACGGTTTTCGCGCCTTGGGTGCGTCGGACAGGGCGGGTAGAGGGGCGGCGCTCAGGGCGAGCAGGGAGAGCGTGTCTTGAAGGAACTTGCGTCTAGAAATAGATTCGGACATTTTTGCCTCCTTAAGGGAAGTTGGAATAAGGGGTCGAATGTCTTGAAAAAAATTATCAAACCATCCTTTTCAGAATACCACTTTCCATGCATCATGGCAAGGGAAGCGCGATTCCGTATCATCGGGTGGTATTAACGTCATCCTATTCGTCGTCCTCTCCTTTCCAAAATTCCGATGGCGGGATTCGCGAACGTATTGTTGGCTCTATGCCTCTATGGACAAGGAATGGCAGGCTGGCGGATGCCTCCCTTTCGAGGAGCTGCGGGGTATGGGATGGATCCTCTTTTCACATTGGATTGGCATTCCTCCCTTCTCACTTCATCGCAAGCCACAGGCTCCAAACGCACATGTCGCTGTAATATTCCCCGCCCCAAAGCATCGCACCGGTGTCCGGATCCATGTTCCATGAGGTTCCCCAATCATCCCTTTGCCGAAGGGCGATGTCCTCGCAGAGGCGTTTGACAAATGGCAATCCTAGGTTCGGTTTGCCCAACCAATAGCATGTGGCTACATAACACCAAGTTTCGCCTAGGGTGGCGGTGTCCGACTGCCCGTTGGTTCCCGTATGATCCCGAGATCCATCCGGCAATACGCCGTTCACGAGCGCCCACACTTTCCCACCGCCGTTGACTTTGGCGATATGCCTTAAGGCGGTCAGCATATGACCACGCGGCAGAATATCCCCTAATCCGCACAGCGACGCATACCATTGACCGGTAAGTTGCGCCGCCAGGCAGGTGTCGCTTTTTCGCCCTGTCGTGTCATCCTCCCATAGACGGTAATAGGAGCCGGTCCATAACCTTTTTTCAAAACTTGCTTGGGAGAGCTTGAATTGATGGGCGCACTCCCTTTCAAAAGATTGATCGTTCAGCAGAGCGCCAAACGCCGCTCCGGCTTTCAAGGCGGCGAGATACACTCCGCCCGTATAAGCGGAGACCCCGTGAAACTGCCAACAGTCATAGTACTGCATGGAGAGGTCGTCATTGGGCAGGTTCTCCCCGGGCTTGTTGAGGCTGGTGGCGTATCGCAAGGCTCTTTGAACTGCGGGAAACACCTCCTTCGCCCACGCAGTATCCTTCCAAAACGTGTAATCCCGCCATGCCATCAGGACGAATTCCGCACTGTCCAGTATCTTCTGGGTGTCGTAATAGGGCGAACTCCATCGCTCTCCCTGCCCGAATGCGAAGGGGATGGCGCCGTCCGACCGCTGCCAATGCATGAATTGCCGCATTGTGTTCCTCTCAAGATCAGGGAACAACAAAGCCGTGGCAAAGCTGCCGTAGAACCTGCATACGATGGTCTCGGTGATCGGGCATCCGATGAAGGATTCACTGTGACTGAATCGACCATCGTAAAGCCAGCATGTGTTGCGGGCAAGCGAGTACAGGGAGTTGACCAATTGATCCTTCAAACCATTGGGAAGATGCGGATCATCGTATATCTTCTCCTGCCACTCTCCGGTTCGTCTTGCGAGATTCTCCCAATGTTTCGCGGCGTATAGAGCCACCTCCTTTGAGTTTCCGAACCAATGCGCGTATTGATGTCCGACAAACTTTCCGTCGCTGTCAAGGGCGTTCGGATAATACCATGCGAGGATGAAACGTATTTGGCGCGATTCGCCCGGGGGAATAGTGACGCTTTGCTCCAAGGCGATGGCGCCGTGTGATGGATATGCTGGCTCCACGAGCGCCCCGTCCTCGTGCGGCGCAAGGAGGGTGCATCCGGAATGTCTCTCTCCCTCCTGGGTGAGAAGGACATCCTCGGATTCTTTTGATAAAACCGAGGTGATTTTATCCTCCTCGGAACTCCATTGACTCACAGGTATCGCCTGATTCTCGACCATCCTTTGAATGGTGTTTCCCCACACTCCGCACCAGCCCGCCGAGGGGGGGATGTCGCTTGCCAGCGCACACGCTGCGCCGGAGGAATCGCTCACAATGAGTGCGCCTCTACTGGCGTCCAGCCACCCGTGATCATCCATTTCGGTGTGATTCGCCTCCAGGTTGGCGTAAACGGAAAGCTGAAGATCACGCACCGGTGCGGAACCGATATTCCGAATACGATAGGTGAGAACCCCGTCCCCGCGATCGACCTCCACTGCTAGCGCCCCGTCCTCTGTTTTCAACTCCGCTTTGTCCGGGGTGTGCGAGACCCTGATCAGGTTTTCCGTCGGCTCTTCGCCCGTGATCAACGAGCCCGCGCGAGATGGAGTATTTGACCCTGAAAGGGTGTAATGCAAGAAGAAGCCGTGCTGGCTAAGGCATCCGCCCGCCGTTGTGTGAAGGCATTGCTGACCTGTATTCTCCCAGTTGAACGCTCCGTTTTCATCAAGCGTGATATCGCCATGGGGATGCCGGAAAAGCGCTTTCAGGCTTCGCATCGAGTTCGCTGCGAGAAACATCACAGGCGCCACCCTCTGCTCGCCTGCTTGAATGTCGCCCAGATTCCATCTGAGATATCCATCCACGTTGCCGGAGGAGGTCACCCCGTTATCCGTCTCGGCAAGAGGGGAGTTCCATTGGAACCGGATCGCGATTCTTGCGGCGTTTTTCCCGACGTTACGCGCCCGGAAGCGAAACAGAGCGACGGGGGTGGCGGAATCACGTGAATCTTCGGGAATGAAGGGACTGAACGCGCGAAGTTCCATTTTAATCGACGATCCCTTTCGACTGCACCCGTAATCCGCAATGGGAAAATGCGCAAGATAGGTCTTCGACCATTTACTCAACGGCTCCCATTTCCCAGTACGACCCGATTTAATCTCGATACTGCAGGATTGAGGGTCCAGAGGCAGGGGGCGGTAACTATTAGAGATGGATTGATTCACAAACTCACCTCTGCTGTTCATCCCTATGGTTCCGGTTCCCAAACCTCCCAATGGCATGAACGATTTGGTGTCGCCGGAGTGATAGGAGACACCGATGACCGTGCGAGGCTCATCGGAGAAATGCACCGCCGCATAGCAATAAGTGCGGTTATTCATGGCTCGATCCTCCCCTTTCATTTTCAAAGCGGTGTTCCTAAGGATGGTTGCATTGGCGCGGAGGGATAATTCCGATATCGGAGCGGACAGAAATAAAAATGTGATAATCGTTGATATGATAACGCACGTCGCCTTCATAGCATTTCCTTTCGTAACGGATTTGCGATAACGTAGTTTACTTCAATCCTATGCAAGGAAGCATGCGATGCGATTTTTTTCGAAGCGCCGGAAGATTTCCAAAAAGGGTTGCTTGTCATGGGAAAAAGGGTTAATATGTATATGTTACGATGCATATGCGTTTCTACTTCTATTTAACAAGCCATTAGGAGCATATTCGATGCACCATTCGACCACATGCCGTCGTTCGATGTGCAATGCCGCAATGTTTTATACCATGATGATTTTCAGTTCGCAGATAACGTTCGTCTCATGTGCGCATTGTCAAACAAACCCATCAAAAGGAGCTGACATGATTATGGAATCGGATCGGACAACTCGTCACGCCAAAGCTTTCCTGGCTTTGGATTCCATCAACCCACACTATTTCCTCTTTAGAGGAGAGCCCACTATTCTGATCACCTCTGGAGAACACTATGGAGCGGTACTGAACTTGGATTTCGATTATCACAAGTATCTCGAGACCCTGCATAAGGATGGATTGAACCTCACTCGTACATGGTCAGGCTCCTATCGAGAAATCCAAAGCTCATTTGGCATCACCGATAATACGCTGGCGCCGCTTCCCAATCGCTACATCTGCCCATGGAGACGAAGCGATACTCCTGGTTACTCCGACGGTGGAAATAAGTTCGATCTCACTCAATGGGACCCGTCTTATTTCAAACGCCTCAAGGACTTTATGAGCGTCGCTTCCAAATACGGCGTGGTGGTGGAGCTAAATCTCTTCTGTCCGAATTACGATGACGCTCTCTGGAAAGCCAACCCCATGTATGTCGGGAACAATATAAACGGAGTCGGAGATTGCCCGGATAATGAGGTCTACACCCTTCTGCATCCCGATTTGCTAAAAGTGCAGGATGCGATGGTCCGCAAGATCGTGGAGGAATTAAAGGATTACGATAACCTGTACTACGAAGTCTGCAACGAACCCTACTTTGGCGGAGTGACTATGGACTGGCAGCGTCACATCGTCAGCGTGATTGAGGATGCGGAGAAGAGCTTTCCCCAAAAGCACCTGATCTCCATGAATATCGCCAACGGAAAAGAACAGATCACAGACCCCGTGTCTGGCGTCTCCATCTTCAATTTCCACTACGCCACTCCTCCGGACACCGTGGGAATGAATTACGGATTGGATAAAGTGATCGGAGAGAACGAGACGGGCTTCCGGGGAAAGGATGATTCGCTATATCGCACGGAGGGGTGGGAGTTTATCCTTGCAGGGGGCGGTTTATACAACAACCTGGATTACTCCTTCACCTGCGCGCACCCCGATGGAACCTTCCTCGATTACAAGTCCCCGGGCGGAGGAAGCCCCATACTCAGGCAGGAGTTAAAAATCCTGAAAGATTTCATCTACGCGTTCGATTTTATCCACATGAAGCCGGATAACGAGGTTGTGACGGGTGGCGTTCCGGATGGTGCGAGGGTGCATGTCCTGGCGAAGCCCGGTAGTCAATACGCCATCTATATTCTCGGCGGAACCCATGCGGTGTTGCAATTGGCCCTCCCTGCGGGCAAGTACGAAGCGAAGTGGCTGGATACGAAGACGGGGAAATGGGTCAAAAGCGTATCGGTTCAAAGCGATGGAGGAGTTGTCGCGCTGTCCTCCCCCGATTATACCGAGGATATCGCGCTGAGCGTTCGCGCAAGTCGGTAAGAGAATACAGCACACGCCATTGCCTGTGCAAAGATGCATCTTGGATCATAAAAGAGGATGTGAATGATGAACATAAACATGACGCGGCGAACATTTCTGATGTCCTTACTAAGCGCCCCGCTGGTCAGCAGTGCGCAAGGGCATACCGTTCAAACATGGGGAAGATGGGAGCATACACTGACAAGTGATAAGCACTACCAGAATCCCGGCACGGATGTCCTATTGAATGTGACATACCGCGGGCCGAAAGGCAGTGTCATTACAGGACTTGGTTTTTGGGATGGAGGCGATATCTTCAAAATCAGAGCGATGTTTTCCCTGCCTGGGCGCTGGGAATGGGAGACATCCTGTTCGGATGCGGCCAATCAGGGCTTGCACAGGCAGCACGGAGAGGTGGATGTGAAACCCTATCATGGGTCCAATCCATTGTACCGTCGCGGATACTTACAGGTCTCATCCAATAGACGCTATTTGACGCATAAGGATGGAACGCCTTTCCTATGGATAGGTGATACCGCCTGGGCGGCGCCGATGAACGCAGCCCGGGAGGATTGGAAAACCTACGTGGCGGACCGTGTGAAAAAGCGCTTCAGTGTATTGCAGATATCCTGCGCCGAGGATTGGCAGGGAAGCAATGATTGGCAAGGAGATTCGCCTTTGCTTCAAGAGAATCCGATGGAGATAAATCCTTCTTTCGGACGCCAATACGAACAAAAAGTCGAATACGCCAACCAGCAAGGATTGGCTGTTGCGATTGTCGGATTGATGGAGCCGGTGCATCGTTATCCAAGCGCCCCATCCGCTCAAGCCTTCGCACGACAATTGGTGGCGAGATTGATGGGAAACTTCGTCATTTTCTCTCCAAGTTTCGACAGCCCCTATATGGAGTTGGCGAATCTCGTTGGCAGCACCATTAGAGAATCCACCTCCATGCATCTCATCACCCAGCATCCCGGCACCGGATTGAGCGCCTCGATAAAGTATCGTCCCCAGCCATATCTGGATATTAGCGGCGAGCAGACGGGAGCCGGATGGGGAGGCAATCCAATCAGCGCGGATATCGCTGCGCGCAACGCCGTTGATTGGAGTTTGGCGTTGTACCGTCTCCAGCCTGTTAAACCCATCGTTGATCTTGAATCGCGATATGACAGCGATTTTGGGGAGAAACAGCTTGCCCGAATGCCACGAAGTTGCGGGTATTGGAGCCTGCTATCCGGTTGCGTGGGATACACGTATGGATGCGCGGGGATATGGAACTGGGGGGTGAAGGACGGCGGCGATCCGCAGGAAAGCCCGTGGGATTGGCGAAAAGGAATGGATAGGGAATCCTCCACGCAGATCATGCATCTTTCTACGTTTCTCAATGAGTTGAAGTGGTGGTTATTGGAACCGCATTCTGAGTATGTGCTGAACCAATCCAGTGAACCCACCAAGTATATGCCGTTAGCCGCAGCCGCCAGAGGGGATTTGGTGGTTGCGTATCTTCCCGATAACGACTCCATTCAAATCTCCGCCTCCCGACTTTCCACCGTTATGTCGGTGCAATGGCTCAACCCGAAGACAGGCGAACGGATGGCGAAGGATAAGATTAAAAAAACCGGGGATTCAATCACCCTGCAGCGCCCCATGGGATGGGAGGATGCCTTGCTGGTGCTTCGGAAAACATGACGATGATTGGAATGTTTCATACAGTTTATAATTCAAGCAACTGACTGAGAAGGCTGAAACTTATGAATACAAGGTTAGTAAGTCATAAAAGCGTTGGACTTCGTATCCTTAAACGAATGTTAATAGTCTCCATAATTCTGTTAATGGCCAGAGTTTCACACTCTCTTCCGCCCGCGTATCATATGACCAATAACGGGCTGAGAATTGACGGTGTGACGCCACAATCCCCCATGATCTATGATAATGATTGGTGGACTGATGTGCCTGACGCGGCGTTTATCTGGACACTTGCGAGCGAAAAGAAATGTGACCTGCGAGGAAACATTGTTAGCATGGATATGTGGGGATGCCCCGATCATTATCAATTTACGATGCAGGAATGCATGAATGACTGTCGGAAACTTCTGAAGGCGGCGCGAACAAGCGGATTGCACAATATTCCTGACCCGGTAGAGGGAGCTTCCATCGCCCTCAACAAACCTGCGAGTGGTAAGATAGAAGACACGCAATATCAGCCAACCCCTGGCAGCGCTCTCATTGTTAAAGAGGCGATGAGGGCAAGCCCACATAAACCGCTGCTGATATTTTGCGGTGGCCCCTGCACCACCGTGGCGACCGCATATCTGACCCAACCTGCAATCGCTGAGAGGATGATTGTTTTTCAAGTCGACGGCGGAGCTTACAATGGAAAAGATCACTGGGCATGGGAGATCGTCAAACAACGATGTCATTTTGCCAACTGGGCGAAGGGATATTTCTGGGGGGATGTGAGCAAATGGAATCCGGATGTGTTTCAATCTCTGCCGTCAAACCCACTTGGCATTTTCCTGCGCGCATACGCCTCAGGAATCGGAAAATCCAACCAATGGGGGGATGGATCCTGGATATATTATACATTCGACCATCGATGCATTTCAAAAGTTGAGGATTATGACGGAGTCGCGATTACCGTTCCGAAAGACGGCGTAAATGTAAAAGCAATCGAGGATCTATATCTTTCCGTGATGAAATAGTGCGGTGCTTTTCGCCAACATCCACATTGTCACGCAGCTTCAAATGGAAATTTGCTGCATTATGAGGGATTCGCTTGACAAATATCTAACTTCAGTGATATGATATGTATCGAAACATATGTGACGTTATATATCTAATTATACGTTTATCAGGGTGATGCCGTTATAAGGAGACTTGAGATGAAGTCAGATAAATTGATCGAACTGATTTTTATAATTGCTGCGTTATCTATTTGTTGCCATTCATGTTTTGCTCAGGCGGCCACGATATTTCACGCCCCGCCAGGCTCGTATGAAACTAGCTGGGTGGGCAACAGCTTCGGAGGCAACGGTGGTCCGAACGGATATGGATACTGGGTTCAGGAAGGGGCGAACGCGATGGATGTCTCTCCTGATGGGACGGTCATTGTTGGCGTGGACTGGGATGAGGCGGGACGTTGTGCGGGACTATACAAGAACGGAAACACAAACCGAGTGCTTCTTAAGGCGGAGAACCTGAAAGGAGGAGAAGGCGCCTGGGGATGGAATACCGGGAACCATGCCGTGGCGTTCCTTGGCGACCACATTTATATCGCCAATACGGGTGAAAAGCTGCTGAAATTTTCATGGAAAATAGGCGACCTCGATTCCGCCCAATTCGATTCCGCAGTTGACACACCGGACAAGGCGATAGGCATGGCAGCGCGGAATCAAGAGTTGGCGATACTCTATCCGAAAGAGGTGGAGATTCGCTCGGCATCGGATATGAGTGTGATACGATCTTTTCCAATAGAGAATGTGAAGGGGATAACGATAGCCCCCGATGGAAGTCTTTGGATCATCAAAGGGGAATCCGTTTTGCGATACACGGACAAGGGACAATACTCGGGGGTGCAGGTGAGCGGATTGGAGGATCCTTCCGCTGTCGCCTTCGATAACGTCGGACGGCTTATCGTATGCGACAACGGCGCCCGACAGCAGGTTCTATTCTACAACATTCACCCCCGCCCCAAACTGGTTCGCGCTTTTGGCGAGAAAGGGGGAATCCGTTCCGGAATCCCAGGAGTTGTAACAGCGGCGAAGTTATTCGCATTACGCGGGGCGGGCACGGATTCCAAGGGAAATATCTACGTTTGCATGAACTTCGGAAACGGTCCCAACGGCAACATGCTCTTACGTTCTTACTCTCCCGAAGGGAAATTACGCTGGCAGCTTGGATGCTTCAGTTTTGTGGACACTTTTGGATTTGACCCTGATTCCGATGGTCAAACGGTTTATAGTCGAACCGCGGTTTTTCATCTTGATTTAAAACGCAAAACGCCCGGAACCGAGTGGAGCCTGATCGGAATATCCCTGGATCCTCTTAAAGGACCGAATGATACCCGAGCGAAGTATGGTTGCTCCGTCATTCTGCGCCATCTGGACGGTCATCGGCTCCTGTATTGCATCGGACAATATGCGGGCGGATATGATATTTACTCCTTTGATAATCCCAAAGGATATTTGGCGCACAAGGTGGATCAAATTCACGGCGATAATCAATGGGCTTGGTATGTGGATGCCAAAGGAGGAATATGGAACGGGGATGGGCCGAATAAAACCATTCGTTATTTTCCCTTTAAAGGATGGAGCAAAAGCTATACGCCAATTTACGATTGGAACCATCCGCGAGTTTGGCCCTGGCCAAAAGGGTGGCAACTGGTTAGAAGAGTGATGTATGACACCTCCACCGATACGCTGTATCTGACAGGCTATTTGGATGGTCAAAACGTGGAGACATGGGGGGTGGCGGGGGCAACCGCACAACGTTACGATGGATGGCTCAAAGGGGAAATGAAGTTGAGATGGACCATCGATCTGCCTCGTGATGGAAACACCGGCAAGCAGGGTCCGCTAACGCCACAGGCTGTGGATATCGCCGGTAATTATCTTTTCGCAGGAATGGTGATGCCCAATGATGGTAAGCAGTTGGTGCATGTCATGAATCTTTCCAATGGAGAATATGTCGGTACATTCTCACCGGGGAAGGCGACAGGCGAAGGATGGGGTTGGGAGGATATGCCCTATGCGATCCAGGCGACCAAACGAAAGGATGGCGAGTATCTTCTCCTTGTTGAGGAGGACTGGCGGGGTAAAAACATCCTTTACCGCTGGCGGCCATAGCCTCTGAATTTTAATGGCTTATCAACAAGGATTCATTTTATCGAGAATTGCCACGTTGTCAAATATGCGATAATATCTGAAAAATAAGGATTAAGCGAACGATCCATATTGATTCATATAGACAAGCGCGCGATGCAAGGAACCTATTCCTATGAAATTACTGATGACGCTGTTGGGCTTAGTTCCGCTCTGGAGTTTGACGTTATTGACGCCTAAAATCGTTCAAGGAGAAACGCTCTACACCCAGGAAGGAACGGATCCCACTTTTGCCGAAATCATGAGCAACGGCATGCTGAAACAGGGAGAAAAAACTACCGCCGGGGTGACGGGATCCACTATCCGCGTTAACAAACGCCTCGTGGATGTTGGCCCGAACGCGCATCATCCGATCGCAAAAGATATACTACTACACACCCTTGGGAATAGTGCGATACGGCGTAAGGATTTCCCAAAGTGGTCGCGGTGGTATCAAGAGGATGGCAATATCCAGATATTTCGTCTGTTTAAGGGGGAATGCAACGAACGCAACAGTCGTCCGTTCGCGGCGCGAGTCGAGACATGTGGCGGATTGCATTGGCAAAGAGGTCCATGGCATGAGTGGAGTGGCACGTACACTATCGTCAAGTCGGGCGATGCGTGTATTTTCCAACTTTTCAACAACAAGGCGATTTGGATAATGCATCTGGACATGAAATCCAATGGAGATGTCATCGTGGATCACCGTCCCGGTCATGTGGTTGGACCAAGGTCCAAGGGAATAGCCACGAACATGGTTGGAAAGCCATTTTTCATTCGTGTACGCGATAACGGATTGGAATACGAGGTCTACTTCAATCAAAAAATGGTTGATTCCGGCTCCTTTCCGCGTCCGGAAAATAGTAAAAATACTTTCCGGTGGGGGATGTATGTAGGGGAGCGACCCATTGACCATGACATGATGATTTTTGTCACCGGCGCCACTATCGACTGAGCCCTTAGAGACCATATGGAAAGGGTTTTGAATGTTCCCTTGGAGGGATTTCGATGAATTACATCCCCACGCGAAGAGAGTTTTTATTTTCCCTGTTGAGCGCTCCATTAATGGGCGAAGGGAAAGGATCCCCAATAGATGCCTGGACGAGCTTGGAGCGACGTGCTAGTGTTAACCAATTCGTGGCGTACATCCACGGCGTATCATTGAAACTTCGCGAAAAGTCCCTCCTTAAGACGGTCTCCAAAGATATTTGCTGGCCGGGAGGAGTCTGGGGCGATAACCTCTGGTGCCTCTCGGCTCTCTTTCTGAATGTGAAAGTGGACGAGGCGAATGCGCGCCTGCTCCGACGTGCGCGGGCTTACCTCGAATCAAAACCCGAAAAGAACGCGAGTCGCATATCGCCCGGGCAAACAGGGGATTTGCCATGGACTTTCTTTTCTCTTGCCGACTACGTACGAACCCTCTATCTTTTCAATTCGAAAAGTTCCCATTTTCCGGGAAGACTCACGCCCGAAACGGAAAAAGCCATGATGCAAGCTCTTTGGGTCTGGGTGAAGAACGAGAGCCGAATCGACGAGGCTACCCCGAATGATCTCTTCCTTTTGATAGGTACGGAAAACATTGACCTGAATCGCCGATCCGCCTATTACCTAGTCACAGCCCTGCTGAATCAATATTCCGAATACAGGCATCTGCGTCTGAACGATGGACACACCGTCGCCGAGCATGCCGACGCCTACACGAAATTCTATCAGCTTTGGCCGCGTAGCCGAGCGGAGACCGGACTTTGGGTCGAAGTGGGATCCACCACCTATCAAAAATATTCGTGGCCAATCCTTTTCAACTTGCATGATCTTTCGCCAGACCCAATTATCCGGGATCGCTTTCGTTTGCTCCTCGACTTAGCTTTCGTCGAGGAAGAACAGATTTCCGTGCGTGGCAGGCGCGGTGGCGGTTTAAGCCGAGGGGATTACGACGGTCCCCATACATTCGAACTCTATAAAAATTTACTGTTCGCCCCTCCGGGGCAAGCTGCGGGATCGACGCATTCACGCGTTATCGAAACCAGTCCCTATCAATTGCCTGCCGCAGCAATTCTGTTGCGTTATCGGACTTTTCCGGCTCCGAATCCCTTACTCATCCAAAACCGAGTTCTCGGAGAACTCGCATGCGATACCTCCACGAATGCGACGGGGCTATGGCTGGCACGCGATTCCGCCCTTGTAAATTACGCGTATCGAACGCCTCATTATCTCCTTGGGTGCACTCTTCTGAACCCCACGCTCGATTATGCCGGTATCTCCAATCAGGAACGCGCATGTGGAATGCTTTTTGATAATCCCTCCGCCAAAGAAATCTATTCCGTTCATTCCTTCATCAAGCATGGTCCCGGCGGGCGTCCGCAACGCTCCTTCTGGAGCGTGCAGAACAAGAATGTGCTCATCATCCAGCGCATTCCCCCCGGAGAGGGCGATCATAAGGGGTCTTATAACACAGACGAGGTCGGGATCGCCTTTCGCGGCAAGGCGTTGCAAATATTGGAGAAGGATGGTTGGATTTTCGCCAGCGACGGCAAGGCGTTTGTCGGAGTGAAATTCCTCGACGGCGGGGTTGCGTGGGACGCTCAGCGGAGGGTGGCAACACCTTCCCCCTTCGATAAGGCTATCGACAAGTCGCGTATCCTCCTTTGCGCCGGTGACATCAGTGCGGAGGAATCATTCGCTAAATTTCAGTCTCTGGTCCTTATGAGCCGCCTTCATGTTAGCCCTGAAAAAGTGGAATACCAATTTGGACCGACCGGAGACCGAATTTCGATGAATTCCTATAACCCTAACACGCCTTTCAGCTTCACCATGCCGCGCATCAACGGAAAACCGGTGAACCTGCGGCCTTCGATGACTTTCCGGAGCCCGTATCTCAACGGGGCTTTTGACAGCGATAAAATCACTCTGACAGTCGGTTCCCTCACGCAAGTCCTGAACTTTTCGGCGCGGCGTGGATGATGGGGTCCATCCATCCATGAACCGACTCATAGGATCGTTGGAGCGTTAGTACCAGATGGATGAGTGGTCGCGGAGTTTGGATTTCCGGCGCTGCTATTGGTTGAAACCCCATTCGTCTATTTTCCGGCGACCATGAGGTATTTCGTATGAAAACGACGTCATGCGTAATACCGGTAATACCGTCAGTCAGTCGCCATCTCATCGCTGTGTTTGCGCTTCTCCTTTCCGCAACACACTATTCAGATAATTGCATCACTCTTTTTCATGGATTGTTTTGAGAGGAACCAATAGTGTAATTCACCCATTTCATTGAATTTGGCAAATCTATCTTTTTGAGAAAAGATCGTTTGACAAGTCATATCATGTGAGGTATTTTGTATCAATATTGATCAAAACGCAAAAAACAATTGCGATTACTTTCTATATTTAAATGGCGAAGATCCAATGCGAGTGACACAAAAAGACATTGCCAGAAAGCTTCAACTCTCCCCAAGCCTTGTGGCGGGTGTTTTGAACAATCGTCCGAATGTATGGGTTTCGGAGGAGAATCGACAGCGTATTCTTCAAGCCGCCAAAGAGTTGAATTACCGACCAAACGCAGCGGCCAAGGCTCTTCGAAGCGGTAAGACGAATGTCGTCGCCAGCGTGTTTTACGAATCTCCGGGACATCACGCTATCGTGGAGACGTTGGCGGAGCAACTGGCGACTTTCGGATACGATCTTTTGGTGGTTGTGATATGCGACCAGGATTCGTCACTGAATCACATGGGCAACCTTCTCTCTCGCTCCGCCTGTGACGCGGTGGTCCTGTGGGGTCCGGAACAGTTCACCGAGTGTCCCGCCCTTTTTCTGGAGAAAGAGAGATTTCCTTTCGTGGTAAAAGGACATTTCGAGGAGAACCATCCCAATTGGTGCCAGGTGGATTTCGATCATGCCAGGATGATGGAACAGACCGTGGAGTATTTGGTATCCCTGGGACATGGGAATATAGCCTATATCGGCTATGAACACGATCTCGTTTACGAAAGGAAACTCCTTGAGGGGTTTCGACGAGGCGTTCGAACATACTTGGGCGAGGAGGTTCGGAATGAGTTTATTTTATCCGGGAACGATGAGCTTTCGAGTTTGGAGAACCCCACATATATCGAACGATCCGTGGAGCGGTTGCTTGAATTGCCCGAGAAAGTGCGCCCAACGGCTTTCGCGATGGGTACCGGAATAAGAACTTGGCATCTCATCGAGAGGATGCTCGCGAAAAGAGGGATGAAGATAGGATGGAACAGAGGGGATATCACCTTGGCAGGTACTGGGAGTTGGGAACTTCCGCTGCTATATGGTGAAGGATACATGTACAAGGATACCGATTTGGCGCACTTAGGAGGTTTGATCGTTCGTCGGCTGCTTCCCGCCTTGTTGAAGGGGGAAAGTCCGGAGACGAATATCATCCTCTTCCTGCCGGATTTCGCCCCGCATCCGACGTTCGGATTGCCCGTCAAATGACCTCGCATGGGGCGAAGCTCCCTTTTTGAGTAAGCGCATGAACCGCTCATGCAACAAGGAAAACAGATGACTGCAATAACGATTCCCAATACGGATTTAATGGTATCCCCCATCTGCCTTGGAACTGGGGAGATGGGCTCCGGCTTGAACGAAAAGGATTCGTTCAAACTTCTCGATCTCTTCTTCGAGCTTGGCGGGAATTTTCTCGACACGGCGCATGTCTACGGCTCGTGGGTCCCCGGACTGCAAAGCCCGAGTGAAAAGACGATCGGAGCATGGATGAAGTCACGCGGCAATCGACAGAAAATGGTTATCGCAACAAAGGGAGCTCACCCTGACCTGCAAACCATGCACATCCCCCGGATGTCCTCTCAGGAAATTATACGGGATTTGAACGAAAGCCTCGATCATTTACAGACGGATTTCATTGACCTCTACTGGCTCCATCGAGATGATCCGAACCGCCCGGTGGAGGATATCCTTGAGACTTTGGAAAGTCAGGTGCGGGTTGGAAAAATCCGGTACTACGGCGCCTCCAACTGGAAAACAGACCGACTTCGAGAGGCGTGGGAGTACGCCGAAAAACGCAATATAACGGGATTCGTTGCGGATCAATCCCTGTGGAATGTCGCCGTACTAGCCGGGACACCCTACGGGGATGCGACGCTCGGCTGGATGGATGAGGAACGGTTCCGCTTCCATATGGAAACCGGAATGGCGATGATTCCATACCAATCTCAAGCATTTGGTCTGTTTCAAAGGATGGAAAACGGCACATTGGATCAAATGAATCAGGGTTTCCTCGGCTTTTATAAGTCAATCGAGACCGGAGAACGATTTGAAAGAATGATGCATGTGAAGGCGCAAACGGGACTGACGATCACCCAGATTGTTCTGGGATATCTCATTTCACAGCCATTTGTGACCATCCCCATTGTTGGAAGTCACAAACCGGAGCAGGTACGGGACAGCATGACAGCTCTGGACGTTCACCTCTCACTCCATGATGTAAGGTACATCGAATTCGGAGAGGATATGGTTGCGCCAAAGGGGGAATAATGGAACAGATTATACTGAAGGGTCCGGGACTCAAATTATCCTTTCTGCATGATAATGAACGCATTGCTTTAATGCAAATGGAACGTGAAGATGGCAGGCCTCTGTTATCTCAGGATGCCGTACTCAAGCGAAGTGACATTGGTATCGTGGGAAATCCGTTTCTTGCAATCATTACCAAAGGTGAATATGCTGGAAACTACGGAATGGATACCTTCCACATTTCCCATCTAAAACACGATGATAGATCGCTTCTGGTCTATTTGAAACATGATTCCCTTCCGCTGCTGCTTGGATTATGGATAGAGGTGGAGGGTCATGTATCCACATGGCGAGGCCAGCTTTGCTGGAATGGAGAAGACGCTGTCGAAATTGAAATGTATTACCCCCTTTTTTCACGTATTTGTTTTCAATCTCCGGAAGAGGATAGAGCGTTATTCCCCTCGGTATCCGGGCTGACATTAACGAATCCAGGCGAAGCACATTATCAGGGTTCCTATCCTGGTGGACTATCCGCGCCCTGCTTTTTGTATGAAGGGGGAAATTCCGGTATCACCTTTCTGGATGATAACCGGGCCGACTGCGCCGCAGATCCTGGCGCATCCGTGCATCGTGAATATCTGGCGGGGAATGAGTTCATGAGTGAGAATGAGCGACTGAAAGCGCTTGTGCCAAACTACACGGGACCATATGCTGGGATTCGCCATACTCGTCTTTTTCGGTCTGTCCATGATATCGGATTGACGGATGAGGATATGAAAGCGGAACTGCGCGGAGGTGATCTGCCCATGGAATACAGAGGAGATACAGCGGACCTCGGGCCAGTGCAATGTTATCTCTACAAAGGGGGCTGGCGAGTTGGAGCAGATTGGCTCCGTGAGAAACGCGCTCATCTCCCCTTTCGCATCTCGTCGGCGAAATGGTATCGCAGCACAACCTTCATAGGAGAAGATATGGGGGATGACATGGTGCGTCATGGAGAGACATTTCACGACTTCCCCAAAATTCTGACGAAGAAACAATCCGCTGGCGCCGACCTGTTTTCCATACCTGGTTTTCATGATTCGGAGATTCTTGGGCAGTCCAACAACTGGCAAAACCGAGGTGATTATTATCTTGCGGCGCAGAATCTGGGGGGCTTTGATGCGGTTCGAAAAGGCGTGGAGGCGATCCATCGTCAGGGAGGACGAGTTCTCTATTATGTAGAAGGATTGATCGTATGGAAAAGATCACGCATAGGAAAAACCCTTGCGAAGGAATGGGCGCTGATGCGCGAGGATGGCGCATATGATGAGCATTATCGGGGCTTCTGGCACATGTGCCCTTCCTGCGAACCCTGGCGAAACTGGCTCGCAGACACATGCGCAGAGATCATCAAAAGCACAGGCGTGGATGGATTTTTCATCGATTCCTGCTGCGCAACCCATTTCCATCGCTGCTTCAACCCTGCGCACAATCACTCTCATCCAGACACGTGGGGATGGGGATTGCGCCAGATGCTCAGACAGGTGCGGGAAGCAGTGGACAGTGTGAATCCCCAAACGGTTCTATTTGCGGAGGGAGCGTGGGATATTGCGCGGGAATATATGGATGGTTTTATCAGCCACAGCCATTTCTGGAATAAAGGAGCTTTCACAGTTCCACTGGTGCGTTATATCTATCCAGAGATGCGTGCATTTGAAAGCTGGGGGTATGGCGAAACCAACACTGGCGGTGATGATACGGAGAAGTATCGTCATATCTGGAACTCTGTAACCGGTCATTTCATCTATTCGCATAACTCCAACTTAAAAGCCATGGAGACTATCAGCCTGCATACCCGAAGGGTTTACAATTCCTTCCCGGAAATCACACAAAATCCAATGTCAGCATATGAGATGCAAACCGAAAACTGTATGGCGGAGATGTTTGAAGGGTTGCCGCGAGTGGTTACCATAGGGAACCTCACCAATCATCCCGTGAATGCAAGAGCGCGCATCCCAGCACCTGCTGGAGTCCTTTTTGACCGAATGGCTGGAGTGAGAGTTCCAGTGCAAAATGAGTGGGTTGAGCTTATGATGGAACCATGGGAGTTCCGCGCTTTCGAAATCCGAGTATGATCGAGTTTAAACGAATGGCGCTTAGAAATTGAAAGGAAGCCGAAACATGAATCTGAAGGTTAGTGAAAATCATCGTTTTCTAACATGGGAGGATAATTCCCCATTCTTCTATCTAGGGGATACAGCATGGGAGCTTTTTCACAGATTGAATTTATCTGAGGCGGAACACTATCTGCGGGATAGAGCGTCGAAGCAGTTCACTGTCATTCAAGCTGTTGTCCTTGCAGAATTTGACGGACTGAGCGCACCAAACGCTCAAGGTGATTTGCCGTTGTTTGAAAATGATCCCATGCAGCCAAACGAAGCATACTTTCAGCATGTGGATGCAATTGTAGATATGGCCGAATCATTGGGGTTATTTATCGGCATGCTCCCCACGTGGGGCGATAAGTGGAATAGATGCTGGGGGGAGGGTCCGGAGATTTTCACCCCTGAAAACGCGCTCGCATACGGAGAGTTTCTCGGGCGAAGATACGCCTCCAAACCCATCATCTGGATACTTGGAGGGGATCGCCCCGTGGAGAAGGATATCCATCGAAAAATAATCGAGAGTATGGCCATGGGACTGCGCAAAGGGGACGGAGGATCGCATCTGATCTCCTTTCACCCGACGGGTGGAAAATGCTCCACCGAGTATTTTCCGAACGCGGAATGGCTTGACTTTCACATGTGGCAGTCCGGGCATGACCGTAATCGCAATAATTACAGCCTTATTTCGGATACGTACCGATCAATACCTGTCAAGCCCGTGATGGACGCCGAACCCGGCTACGAGGATCACGCATCAAGTTTCAATCTGAACAACGGCTATTTGGATGATTACGATGTGCGCAAAGCGGCATACTGGTCGCTCTTCTCCGGCGCGCACGGACACACATACGGGTGTCATCCCATCTGGCAATTTCTGGATTACGGACGCCAATCGGTCACATGGGCGAGAAGACCTTGGAGAGATGCGCTGGAACTACCCGGCGCCGGTCAGATGAGGCATGCCAGAGCATTACTGGAGTCCCGACCGTTTACGAATCGCATTCCAGATCAGAACTTGGTCGCATCCGATCCGGGAGAGGGAACGGATCATGTTTGCGCCACGAGAGATGTAGCGGGAAGCTATGCGCTTGTCTACGTTCCGTCGGGAAAGCCGGTGAAAATCAACCTCAACATCCTCGCCGCTGAACCCTTGTCCGTTGGCTGGTATGATCCGCGCACCGGCGTGATGCGCCGTCTTGATGAAATTCCATGCGACGGCATACGCACTTTCGTCCCTCCCTCCATGGGACCGGACTGGGTGCTGGTTTTGGATGACGCCGGCAAAAAATATCCTGCGCCAGCGGACCCATCTCGGATCGGATGACTCGAAACCGACATGAGAAGCGATAGGATGCCGAAAATGATGGACGGGGAACTAAGAGCTGGTCCGCTCTTGATGTCCTGGGCGAAGGGCGAATTGCGAGACATACGCTTCCGGGATCGGGAGGTGTTGCGACGCGTTCATGTGACGGTGCGGGATTCAAACTGGAATACCATTCCATTTCTCATCGAGGAGGAAGAGAAGAATATTCGGGAGGATTCGTTTGAGATTCGATTTGCGGCGCGCAACCATGTAGATGAGATGGATTTCCGTTGGAGGGCGACGATCAGCGGTAATTCCGCAGGCACGGTAACCTTCGAAATGGATGGGGAGGCTTTTGCGGATTTCGAAGCCAATCGAATTGGATTCTGCGTATTGCATCCCATTCGGGAATGTGCCGGGAAGCCGTGTTTCATTGAACATTGTAATGGATCCCGTGAGGTAAGCGAATTCCCTGAAAGGATCAGCCCTTATCAGCCTTTTATGAATGTGCGTGCGATATCATACAGGCTTGAGGATGGAACCGCCGTCAAAGTGACCATGGAGGGAGACAGCTTCGAGACAGAGGATCAGCGCAACTGGACGGACGCCTCTTATAAAACCTACGCACCGCCATTGGCGATTCCATATCCTTATCGGATCGCAAAAGGGACGAAAATACATCAAACCGTTACAATCAGTCTTGAAGGCGCAAGGAAAAAGCGCGGATGGCATGCTAATATGCCGACAAGCGACATCGTCAGCATATCTCCCGTTCCGAGCGGCGGATTTCCCTCGCCCGCCATCGGTTTGGAGCATGTCACTTCGCCGACACCTCTCTCGGAGAAGGAGTTGAGACGGCTTAAAGCGATGCGTCCCGCCCGCCTGCGGTGTGATATCACGTTGGAACACTCCAACACCCTCGAAAAATTACAGGATGCTGATACGGAGTGCGAAGCGTTGGAATGCCCTTTGGAACTGGCTATCTCACTCGGAAAGAGTTTGAAAAATGACTTGGAACGTTTGGAGGAAGTCCTTCAATATATTCGTGCGTCCGTTGCCCTTATGGCGATCCATACAGCCGACTTCCAAGCAATCGCCGACGACACCCTCATTCGAGTTCGCCATCTGATGGAGCGTTATGCTCCCGAGGCGTTGTTGTTAAGCGGAACTAACGCCTATTTCGCGGAACTCAATCGAAATCGTCCACGAGTTGATCTGCTGGATGGGATATGTTTTTCCCTCAATCCCCAGGTGCATGCGTTCGACGATCGCTCTCTCATGGAAACTCTGGAGATGCAGGCGGAAACCGTGAGGAGTGCGCGGAGTTTCTGCGGAAACAAGCCGATATTCGTCACCCCCGTCACGCTCAAGCCTCGCTTCAATCCCAACGCCACTCGTGAAGAGACCTTGCTTGCGTCGGAGGATTTGCCCTTTCAGGTGGATGCCCGTCAGTGCACACTCTTCGGGGCGGCATGGACGGCGGGCAGTTTGAAGTATCTCGTGGAGAGTGGGGCGAGCGGAGTCACCTATTATCAAACGATCGGATGGCGAGGGGTGATGGAATATGAGAGAGGATATGTGCAGCACGAAAAGTTTCCCTCAATGCAAGGCGCGGTATTCCCGCTCTATCACGTTCTGGCGGATGTCGGTGAAATGAGGGGTGGAAAGGTGGTTCGCATCTCTTCGGATCATCCGGATCGCGTGGTCGCTATGCAAATCGAGACCCCTCAACTCCGTAGATCGATGCTCGTTAACGTCACCTCGAAATCGCGTGAGGCGAGATTGCCGATCCGCGCATCATACGCTTTCATCAAGACCTTGGATGATACGACGGTACGCGAGGCGACGACGAAACCGGAGAGTTGGAGAGCGGAAACGGGAGAGAGAGTGGATGTAAAAGGCGATGAAATCGTACTGAGATTGCTTCCATATGCGGTGATACGGGTGGATTGCCCAAAGGAGGATAACCATGGATAACTTGCGGTTCGCCATATTGGGAACGGGTTTTTGGTCCAGATACCAATTGGCGGCGTGGCGGGAGTTGAAGGGGGTTGAATGCGTGGCTCTTTACAATCGCACGCTTTCCAAGGCTGAGGCGTTGGGGAGAGATTTCGGAATATCCGCAGCATATGACGACGCGGAGCGATTGATGAGGGAGACGAAGCCGGATTTTCTCGATATCATCACGGATGTGGACACGCATTGGAAATTCGTTCAATTGGCTGCGGCTCATCGCATTCCAGTCATATGTCAGAAACCTATGGCGCCATCCATTGCGATCGCGGAGGAGATGGTGAATGCGTGTGAACAGGCGGGTGTTTCACTTTTTATTCATGACAATTGGCGTTGGCAGACACCGATAAGAGAGGTGAAAAGAATCCTGGAATCCGGGGTGATAGGGAAGACATTCCGAGCTCGTGTCCAGTTTGTGTGCAGCTTCCCGGTCTTCGACAATCAACCCTTTTTGAGGGAATTGGAGCAATTCATACTTACCGATATCGGAAGCCATATTCTGGACACCGTTCGTTTTCTCTTCGGGGAGGCGGAAACTCTCACCTGCCGCACACATCGTATCGGGGATATCAAAGGGGAGGATGTTGCAACGGTAATGATGGAGATGGAAAATGGCATGACCGTTGTCTGCGATATGAGTTATGCCAGTCGCACCGAAAAGGAGCGGTTTCCCCAAACCTTTCTGTTTATCGAGGGATCTCAGGGATCTTTGGAACTCTCCACTGACTATTGGATTCACACCACCACGGGAATAGGAACCCTTCGAAGGAGATATCCTCCGCCAAGATACTCATGGGCGGATTCGGTGTATGATGTGGTGCATTCCAGCATCGTGCCATGCAACGCCGACATGTTGCAGGCGTTACGAAATAAGGGATTGGCGGAAACACATGCCCGAGATAACTTGCTCACAATGCGACTCGTGTACGCGAGTTACGAGTCCGCTGAATCAAAGAGTACAATTCATATGAAACATTGGAGGATGGCATGACAAGCATCACATTGGTGGGAGCGGGCGGCAAGATGGGTTGCCGCTTAATGGATAATTTAAAAAACTCGGATTATGATATGCGATATGTGGAGATAAGCGAGCGTGGGATTGAGAATATCGCTCAGCGTGGGTTGACAATCACCCCCCTCCCAGAAGCGGTGACGGATGCTGATGTGATTATATTGGCGGTTCCGGATCGTGGCTTGGGGAATGTCGCCGCGGAGGTGATCCCCCGGATAAAAAACGGAGCCATGGTAATGCTCTTGGATCCGGCAGCGGCATATGCAGGCGAACTGCCTCAACGCGGGGATATAAGTTATTTCGTTACCCATCCCTGTCATCCCCCTGTTTTCAACGAGGAGATTGGTGAGGCGCGACGTGATTTTTTTGGCGGAATACTCGCTAGGCAACCGATCGTCTGTGCTATCATGCAGGGATCGACTTCGGACTATGAGAAGGGCGAACGGATTGCAAAGGCTATGTTCGCTCCCGTCACCAGAGCACATCATATCACCGTGGAGCAGATGGCGATTTTGGAACCCGCCATGGCGGAAACCGTGACGGCTGCATGTATTACCATCATACGCGAAGCGATGCAGGAGGCGATAAATCGCGGTGTTCCCTCGGAGGCGGCTCGCGACTTTATTTTAGGACATGTTAATATCCCTCTCGCCATCGTATTCGGGGAGATTGAAAGTCCTTTTTCGGATGGGGCCAAACTAATAATTGAGTATGGCAAGGAGCATATCTTCCAACCGGATTGGAAGCGCGTTTTCGAACCGGAATCCGTCAGGGAGCAGGTGCGTACTATCGTAAACGGGGTCTCTGCGGAGCGATGAGACTTGGAATCGGTTCGTATACATTCACTTGGGGGATTGGCGTTCCGGGATATTCGCCAATACTCCCCATGGATTCGTTCGGATTGTTGGATGCCGCTGAGAAACTTGGCGTTCACGTGGTGCAGATATGCGATAACCTACCGCTTCATTCGCTCACTCCGCATGAGTTGGACCGCTTTATTCATGCTGCGCATGAGCGGGAAATTGCCGTCGAAATCGGCATGAGAGGGATTCTGCCCGACAAAATCATGAGCCATCTGATGCTTGTGAGGCGATTGAATGGATCGTTTTTACGCTTGGTGATAGATATGGAAGGGGATCATCCATCTCCCGATGAAACGATTCTTCGGTTGAAACCGCTCATGCGAGAATTCGATAATGCCGGAGTGGTATTGGCGATAGAGAATCATGATCGTTTCGCATCGGATGATCTGGCGCATATTATCGAAGAGCTAGGACCGAATTGTGCTGGTGTCTGCCTGGATACCGTCAACTCCTTCGGAGCGTTGGAGGGGCCGGATAAAGTGGTGGGTCGACTCGTTCCCTATTGCGTTAATCTGCATGTCAAAGACTTCACAATTAAACGAATGGGACATAACATGGGCTTCATAGTCGAGGGATGTCCCGCCGGATCCGGGAGACTGAATATCCCATGGCTTTTGAGTGAGATAACCAAATCAGGGAAAGATCCCAACGCTATAGTGGAACTCTGGACTCCCTATACCCAATCACTGGAGGAAACTATCGCACTGGAAAAGAGATGGGCGGAGGAGAGCGTGAAATATCTGCGAGGTTATATTGCTGAATAGTTCCATATATCAATCATTTCAACCAATATAGCGTGCCTGCTCTCTGAAACCGGTTTCTATCTTATACGTGATTTATCCGTTTATACTCAGCATCATGCCTCTTACGCGACACAGTCATGCCATTCATAGCATTTGATATGGTTTTATGGATCATATTATTAAGGAGTTGCATATCGACGGTTGGATTTGGTTCGAAGCCTTGCAATCAACTGGCTGGTGGTGCAATTCCCGTTCCGTTCGGTTTTTCTCCATTTGGGTCTGGCCATCCCCGACGACGCAATTCCGGCGCGTATTGCCGCAACATGAAGCAATGCATACGCTGCGACGATGAAAGTCGGCGCACTCTCAATGGCGTTCCTGTTTGTCATCAGCTAATATAGTTATATAACTATATACCATTTTCATAGAAAAAAAGTCAAGTCCGCAAAGGGATCTGACTGAATTATTTATGTGTGAACTGATTATACGGGGAGTTTATCTAGTAAATAGCTAAACTTCAGAATACCCGCAAACCGAATTTTGCAATTACCTGCAGTCGGTCTCATTTTTATTGACAACTACCGGCTCGCTTCTTAAAGCCCCTCATTTCCCCCTTCCGGATTATCACCATCGGAGCATTTTCGCTATACTATAGGTATGTGGGAATAAAGATGCGGCGAATGGTCAAATGACCGAATGCGAGTTTTCCCTGAATTATCCTAAACGCTTTTGAAGGCGTATTTTATGCATCCACCTCAGTACACAATCGGGTTGGATTTCGGAACGGGATCGGTGCGATGCCTTGTGGTGCGCGTCGAGGATGGCGCGGAGATCGGCTCCGCCGTTCATCCCTATCATCATGGGAATTGCGGTGTTTATGGCGACGCATCCGAGCCGGAACTTGCCCGCCAGCATCCAGCGGACTATATCGAGGGCTTGACTCTCTCCGTGACGCAAGCCATGGCGTGCGCTCGCCATACGGATCGGGATTTTGCTCCGGAACGGATCGTCGGATTGGGGGTTGACACCACCGGCAGCACCCCAATTCCAGTGGACGAATTCGGCATGCCCTTGGCGTTTCATCCAAAGTTCGCCGACAACATCAACGCAATGGCGTGGCTGTGGAAAGATCACACATCCAAGGACGAGGCGAGGATGATCACCGATCGCGCCCTTGAGTGCCACCCCGAATATTTGGCGAAGTGCGGAGGAGTCTACTCCTCGGAATGGTATTGGGCGAAAATATGGCATTGCGCGAACGTGGCGCCGGAGGTGGTTCAGGCTGCGGCGGCATGGGTGGAGTTCGCCGACTGGATACCCGCTCTTCTCACAGGCAACGAGAGGAACCCATCCCGAGGGATTTGTCCTGCGGGACACAAGGCTATGTACCATCATAGCTGGGGAGGATATCCGGATAGAGATTTCCTCGCCTCCTTGCACCCGGAGCTGGCTCACGCGAGAGATGCTTTGAAGGACTGCAGACCGGTATCCGTGGACACTCCGGCGGGGTTCCTTAGTGCGGAATGGGCGTCAAAGCTTGGCTTGCCTGCGGGAATCCCCGTATCGACGGGAGCTTTTGACGCTCATATCGGCTCCATCGCCTGCGGAATTCGCCCCGGAGTGATGGTGAAAGTGCTGGGAACCTCGGGGTGCGATATGATGGTGGAGCCGCTCTCCCATCCCTTGGAGGATATCCCGGGGTTGTGCGGCATTGTGCCCGGATCCATCCTTCCCGGACATCACGGGCTGGAGGCGGGGCAGGCTGCGCTGGGGGATCTATACGCATGGTGGGTGGATTGGATCAAGCCGGATAGGCTCACTCATGAGGAACTGACGAGAAAAGCGGAGCGACTGAAGCCCGGCGAAACTGGTTTGCTGGCGCTTGATTGGAATAACGGCAACCGTACCGTTATCGTGGATCAGCATTTAACCGGTTTGCTTATCGGACAGACGTTACGCACCCTTCCGGAGGAGGTCTATCGCGCATTGATCGAGTCCACGGCGTTTGGCGCGAAAATCATCATGAACCGGTTCGAGGAGTACGGTGTGAAGGTAGAGGAGATCATCACCACAGGCGGAGTGGCGCACAAAAACCACTTCATTCTTCAGATATACGCCGACGTGATGGAACGTCCGATGAGAATAGCGCGATCGGATCAAGCATGCGCCCTCGGAGCGGCGATGGTGGCGGCTGTGATCTCCGGAGCGCATTCGGATTTCCCTTCAGCCCAAAAGGCGATGGCGGGAGTGCGGCCGGATTGTTATCTCCCTCGACCGGAGAGCGTAAGGATTTACCGGGAACTGTTTCAACTTTACAAGGATATGCATGACGCATTTGGTATGTCATCAGAGCCTGTGCCGCTAAGGCATGTCATGAAACGATTGATCAAAATAAGAGAGGAAACAAGATTGTGATAAAATCAGTTGAGCTTCTTGGACCCGCAAAAGCGGGCATGGGGAAAGCCGATTTGCCTGAGATGAAATCCGGAGACGCCATGCTCTCCATTCTGGCAGTGGGCATCTGCGGGTCCGATTTGCATATCTATCGCGAGGGCAACATCGGTTCCGCCGTGGCGCAGTATCCTTTCATTCCGGGACACGAGGCGGTGGCGCGAGTGGATGACGTTGCGGATGCAGCGGATCGTCACCTTACTGGCAAGCGGGTGTCTGTCGAACCAACCATATACTGCCGGAAATGCGCCTATTGTTTGAGCGGCAGTCCTAACCTCTGCCTCAATCAGAGCTTCGTATCCCTCCCCCCTTTCCCCGGACTGATGCGGGAGAAGGTGGCGCATCCCGCCTATTTGATCGAGGAGGTCCCTGAGATTTTGTCCGACGCTGCGGCGACGCTTTTGGAGCCGATGGCGGTGTCGCTGAACACACTCGACCTTCTGAAAGCGAGGAGCGGAAATCCTTTGGTGATTATCGGATGCGGCGCCGTCGGTCTTACCTGTCTCATTCTCGCGAAACGAGCGGGGATGAACCCAATTCTCTGCATCGAACCATTGGCGCATCGCAGGGAGAAGGCGTTGGAACTTGGAGCGACCAATGCCGTTGCGCCGGAGCAGGCGCATGCGGTCGCGGAAAAGTTGACGAGAGGGTTGGGTTTTCCCTATGCGATCGAGGCGTCCGGAAGCGACGACGGGCAGACGAAATCTGCGGAGCTCGCCGCTCCGGGGGCTAAAATATCCGTGGTTGGCACCAATATGGGGGATCACGTCACCTTTCCCGGGCATATGTCCCGAAGAAAAGGGCTGACATTTTTAATGGTGCGTCGTTCTCGTAATACGCTCGCGAGATGCTGCGCCATCGCGGGGGAGAAGACCGTCGCCGCAGAATTGGAGCGTGTGGTCTCGCACGTTTTCCGTCCCGCCGATGCGCAAAGGGCTTTCGACACCGCCGCATACTACAGGGATGGAGCGGTGAAGGTGGTGATTAATTTTACCGACGCCGAAGTTCGTAGCCGATAAGCGCGTCGGGATCAATAAGATAATACAACCAGCCATGCGGGATCGTCCGCATGGCTGATTGTTCGAGCATAGGCGCACCCTCTACGTTCCGCTTTCCAGATGCACCTTTTTATATCCTCCATGGGCTTTGTCGAACATGTAGATGCCTGAAAAGATGCAGATCAGTATGAGCGGCAGAATCACCACCTGGCGTATCGCGGCAGCTCCGCCATCCTTTTGCGCCACCGCCAATACCCTCTCCGCAGGTTTCAAGGTTGCCTTGAGAACCTGGTTTGACGAGGATGCTTCCGAAGCCTCTTCCAGCAGTTTCACCGCTTTCGCGCCAGTTGGATCCCTTGTCGCCTGCAAGAATTCCAATTGCCAGTTATGCGGTATTCCCGTCACGATTCCCTTGGAATTGAGAGCGATCCATTTTTGCATCGCGGGCTCCCATTGCGCCGCTTGAGCGACAACCGATTGCCGCATCACATTATCGAACTTGGCGCCGATAATCGGTTGGGCGAAGGAGCTTGAGAGCATCCCCAAACCACCCATGATCGCCAATCCAAGAGCGCCGGTTTTGGGGAAGCGTTCATTGATCATGCCCAACATTGTCGGCCAGAAGAAACAGACGCCGATCGCGAAGAGCGTAGCGGAGAAAAATGCCGGAGCGGCGCTGTTGGCTGAGCTAATCATAAACAGACCCACGGCTGCAAAACAGGCGCAGGTGATCATTAGAGCGACGGGGGATATCTTCTGCACGATGAAGCCCGTGAAGTTCCTGCCCACCGCCATCAACCCCGTGATCCATATGAGGAAAAGGATGCCTGTTACACCGGTGGTCAAGGTGAGGATGTTCGGGAACCATTGTTGTGGCCCGAGCTCCGTGGCTGCGGTCATCAGCATGCAGAATACGAAAAGCAGGAACGCAGGACGGATGCACTCCTTGTACATCTCCGCCGTGGAGACACCTGACGCCACCCTCTCGGTTTCCGGGAACTTGCGACCAATGAACATCGCACCGTATATAATCAATGGGAGCGCCATAGTCGCCATGTTCACTTGCCACACATGAGGTTGCCAACTCTGATTCGCGCCCAAGCGGTCCACGAAAAACGCCACAACGCCTCCGATGACCTGTCCCCCGGGAAACCATGCGTGAAAAAGATTAAGTCGTTTGATTTTTTGATCTGGGTACAGTGTGGCGAGCAGGGGATTGCAGGCGGCTTCAACAAAACCGTTCGCCAAGCCTATCGCCAGCGTACCGAAAAACAGAGTCCAAAAACCGGTGGCGAAGATGGTGAGCAGGATGCCTGTTGCGTGGCCGATGAATGCGAGGAGCAACAAACGCCCCATTCCCATGATGTCGCAAAGCGGACCTCCGATGATCATAGCCAAGGTGAACCCCCAAAAGGCGGTTCCCACGACCCAGCCCAACTGTTCGTTGGTCAGATTGAATTGCTGGGTTAAAGTCGCCATGATATCGGCGCGGATGGAAAAGGACATCGCCGTGACGATAAGGGCGACACAACTCGCTACAAACAGATGATTGCGCCGCGACATCCAATAATCGTTCGCGGCGAACTCCGATCCGGAATTCGATGGATTACTCACTGTTTCCTCCTTCGTAAAATGATAGATAGGAATAGGGTACTTTCTCACTGCGAAACAAAGCGGGATGTGAAAGACGATGCATTCTCTTACGTGCCTTAAAAACACAACTTCATGCAGTAAAATGGCTCATATGCCGAAACGGAACGAATAATAATATATTAAACCCTGAATAGCTGGAATCCTTTATCGATTCAATAAAAAAAGGTTCGTATTGTTCGGAGTGTTGATAAATGGTCAAGGATGTTTCATACTTCAGAGGATATCGCGCATAGCGGGGGATTAGACCGTCCGAGAGTATGTCTTGAAGGATAGAGTCATGAAGGATATTACCCGTTCATGCGATATTTCCATCATGCTTTTTAACAAATGAGCTACAAGTACCGAATAACGCCAAGGAGGCAAAAAAGATGGATGTCCAAAATATGCACGGGGACACGGAGTGGTTCACCCATGATCGTTTCGGCATGTTCATTCACTGGGGGCTATACGCATTGCCCGCTCGCCATGAGTGGGTGCGGCATAACGAGCGCATTTCCAATGAGGATTACGAGAAATATTTCAAACACTTCGATCCGGACCTGTACGATCCCGAGCTTTGGGCGGATGCGGCGGCGAATGCGGGCATGAAATATTTCGTGGTCACCACCAAGCACCATGAAGGTTTTTGTTTGTGGGATACGAAGATGACGGATTACAAAGCCACGAATACGCCCTATGGCAAGGACTTGATACGCCCCATGGTGGAGGCGTTCCGATCCAAAAATATGCGTGTGGGGTTTTACCACTCTCTCATCGATTGGCACCATCCTCATTTCACGATAGATCGTTTGCACCCGTTGAGGGACGATCCGAGGAGGGAGGAACTCAACGAGGGGCGCGATATCCGGCAGTACGCTAAGTACCTGCACGCTCAGGTGAGGGAATTGCTCACCAATTACGGTCAGGTGGATGTGATGTGGTTCGATTTCAGCTATCCGGGCGAAAATGGCAAGGGCAAAGATGACTGGGATAGCGAAAACCTCATCGCCATGGTGCGGGAGCTGATGCCCAACATCATTTTGGACGATCGCTTTGATCTTCCTTACGGATGGGACATTAAGACCCCCGAGCAATACCAGCCCCGCGAGTGGGTGAAGGTGGATGGCAAACCTGTTGTATGGGAGGCGTGCCAGACTTTTAGCGGTTCATGGGGTTACCATCGCGACGAGGAGAGTTGGAAAAGCGTGGATCAGTTGGTTCAGATGCTCATAGACACCGTGAGCAAGGGGGGGAATCTCCTTCTGAACGTGGGGCCTACGGGACGCGGGGAGTTGGATTATCGGGCGCTGGAGCGATTGAAAGGCATAGGAGAATGGATGAGCCGACACAGCCGCTCGATCTACGGATGCACCCAGGCTCCGGAGGAGTTCGCCACTCCTCGGGATTGTCGCCTCACGTATAATCCTGAGAAAAAGCGTCTGTACGTGCACGTATTCGCATGGCCATTCGAGCAGTTGCATCTGGATGGCTTTGCAGGGAGGGTGGAGTACGCCCAACTGCTCAACGATGCCTCCGAAATCCGATGGAGCGAGCACAGGAACGAAGGCGATCTGCTCACACTTCATCTTCCGGTCAAAAAGCCGAACGTCACGGTGCCCGTCATCGAGTTATTCCTGAAATGACCGGGTAATTGCAAAATTCATATCCATCTCCTGTTTTGAAAGCATAGACTTAAAACGACTTTCAAAGGATGCGGATGTATTGAGAAAGATGCAGTGAATGACCGCCACGTTTGGCATGTCAAGCTCGGAAGTGGCGGTCATTTCGCCGTTTCGATTTTCTCAACCATGACTTCGCCGCAGTTCAGCTTCAGCCGCGAATCTTGAAACCGGTTTGATAACCGATAGGATTGAAAGTTGACTTTGAGGGAGGAAAATTGAAATCAATCACTCTTCCAATATGGGTTGTCGGGCTGTTTGCGCTTAGCACGATGGGTTGCATGGGAGCCGTCAATTGGGTTCATTTTTCCGCGGATGGACATCAGATCATCGTAAAAACAGGGGGTGTGTTATTTCAAGCGGGATCATCGGTGGTTTTCAACGTTGGTGGTCAGTGTCAAAGCGTGGCATCTAAAAACTGCGAATTGATGGATGCCTTACGTGAAACGACCGAAACAACGCCGTTTGGGCAAGCCATAGCCGACTCCGTGACATATGGCTCGCCCGGTTCTCCGTTTCAGTACACCTTGACGCTGAAATGTCTGAAAAACCTTCACGCCTTTACGCTCCAAGCGGTATTCCATAACCTTGGGAAACAGGATGTCCATTTACTCGGCTTTGATTTATTGGATACGAGCAAAGATGCCGGTGGAAGTTTTACGGTTGACAATGCAGCGGATTGGCTCGTCACCCCTCTGATGGAGGCGGCGCCTGCGCTGCCATTGAACAGGATGAACGAACAGCTCAAAGAGGCGGCGCTATTTTGTCGTGCCGATGGCAAAGGATTTCTCATCGGTCCGGTTGGCTCCCCGGAGGCTTACACAAATATCACGGTACGGAACGCAACGATTCAGGCGGGAGTGCAAATGGATGGGGTTCTTGTTCCAGCCGGCAAAAGCCGCAGCGGGCAGGAGATGATTTTCTCATTTGAGCCGGCGACGAAATCGGTGAACATCTGGACACGCTGGGTGGCTATCACGCATCACGCGCTGCTCAACAAAAGCAGGGTGTATGGTTGGTGTAGTTGGTATGACCGGACAACCAGGATCGACGAACAGCATGTCTTGGATGTGATCAAAACCATAGCGAATAATCCCAATGTGTTTGGAAAGGGCGTCATTCAGATTGACGACGGCTATCAGAAGACGGATGGCGATTGGAGCGGCAATGCGAAGTTTCCCTCCGGCATGAAAGGAGTTGCAAGGCAAATCCACGACGCGGGATGCGTTGCCGGAGTATGGATGGCGCCGCTGATGATCAATCCCAATTATCCGTGGGCGAAGGCGAATCCCGATGCGCTTCAGACGGATGCCAACGGTAAGCTCAGCTTTATGGAGGGCAATACGTTTCATCCCGCCGGCGCCAACTGGCTAGTCCCCGATAACCCCAAGTCAAGGATATTTCTAAAAAAGATCATCAAGGATGCCTGTAATAGAGGTTATGGCTACCTGAAGATTGATTTCAACGCGATCGGTTCCCACTTTTACGATCCCACTAAAACCCGCCTGCAGGAAATACGAGAGCTTTACGCGTTTTATCGCAAAGTTGCGGGCGATAAGGAGTATATTCTCGCCTGTCTTGGAGGACCTGATCGCGCGGTAATTGGATACGCTGATGCGGTTCGTATCGGTCCGGATGCTCATCCCGCCAACTTGGAGAATTGCCTTAAGTCCGTTTTGCGATTTCAAATCTACAATAACGTTTGGTGGCGCAACGATCCGGATGTCTCCTATTTGGCGCCTAAGCTGACAAGCCGTGAAATCGGTTACACGCCCCAAGGCGAGGGTATGTGGCGAAGCTGGCTCAATGCGGTCTGCCTGGTTGGCGGCAGCGCCATGATCAGTGAACCCATTAACAAACCGGATGCAAAGGCTGTCTGGCGCAATTTCGAAATAATGCGCCCCTCAAGCGCGATTCCAGCCAAGTTGCTCACCCTTGGTCGCTCTGCGCACAACACGGTGTTTGGTTTTGCCGTCAAACGTCCTTATGACGATTTTGCCGTATATAATCTCTATAATGATAGCGAAGGCTCGAAAACCCTGACATTAGATTTCAAGCAGGCCGGTTTGCCGAGGGATGTCAAGTGCGCGGTCTTCGATTTCTGGAGCAACCGTGTGATTGGGTACGCCACGAATTCCTACACAACAGCTCCGCTGGATTATCTCTCCTCCGTACTGTTGCGTTTCACGCCGTTGAACGCCAAGGGGCCGATACTGGTTGGATCGAATCTGCATCTGTCCATGGGCGCCACGGAAATCAAGAACCTATCGGTCTCACCTTCCGCAGTTCGGATTGTGTTCAGCGACGCCGGGGCGCAAGAGGGTAGTCTGACGTTCTTCAGCCGAAAACCGTTGGCGGAGGATATGGCACGGAATTGCAAAGTCACCTCCGTGGAAAATCTCGGTGGCAATCTTTGGAGGGTAGGTATCAATAGTCGCCAATGGGGAAAGCCGCAGTCCATCATGTTGAAAATTGAGTAAAGAAATAAGATGACTTCACGAAAGCTTCAGGAACGATGGTGTGAAAGCAATAACGCTAAAATCCGTGGGATTTTTATTTGTCGTCTTTGCTCTGGTCTGCCTTGTGTGCGTCGCGGAAAACCGCGCGCATGGCGCGGATAAGGACACCCTGCCGCCACTCAACGGCGGAACGCCTCCGCGAAATGTGCAAGAGCTCTGGGCGGGATACAGTCCGTTGCGAGAACCACTCGACGTTGAAGTGACGAAGGAGTGGAATCAGGACGGAGTGGCGCTAAAGGTTGTTCGCTACCGCATCGGCGTGTTCAAAGGTCGCAAATCCATGATGGCGGCAATTTACGGATACCCGGAAGGCGGAAGGAATTTGCCGGGGCTAGTGCAAATTCACGGCGGGGGGCAGAGCGCCGATGTAAACGCCGTACTCACCAATGCCAAACGCGGCTACGCCTGTATCTCCATCAATTGGGGAGGCAATCCGTTGGGAGGAGCGCCAAATTATCAAGGTCCAAATACGGACTGGGGCGCTGTGGACGCCACTCAGACGACGCACAACGATCACTTCTTTTCCTTCCAGCCAGACAATAAGACGATCGATTCCGTAGTCAGCCCCCGCAACAACAACTGGTTTCTCCTCACCATGGCGGTTCGTCGCGCACTGACATTCCTTCAACGGCAACCGGAGGTGAACCCCCGCGAACTTGGTGTCTATGGCCACTCCATGGGCGGAAATCTAACGTTGTATGTTGCAGGCGTTGACCGTCGAGTAAAGGCTGCGGTTATCACTTCGGCGGGCGGAATAGGCGATGAATCGGATAATCTCAAAAACACGCCTTTTAGCAACGCCGCCTACGCTTCTCGGGTGACCTGTCCTGTGCTCTTTGAGAATCCATCCGACGACTTTCACGGCACCATTCTTGGGGTGGAAGAGACCGCCGAGACCATTAAGTCGAAGGACTATCGTTTCAGTAGGCCTCCGCAACTCAACCATCGTGACATGCCCGCATTCACAGTGACCGGCATGCTTTGGTTTGACCATTATCTCAAAGGCGGACCTCCTCCGCCTCGAACGCCTACGGTGTCATGGAACCTTAAAACACAAAACGGCGTGCCCTTGATGAAGGTAATGCCTGATCCGTCTCGTCGGTGCGTTGCGGTTGACATTTACTACACCCAGGATTCTCTCACAAGCGAACCCAAGTCAATTCCGAACTGTGTTAACCGCTTTTGGCGCCATGTGTCCGCCCGCAAGTCGGGTGCGACGTGGGAGGCGGCTCTCCCGATTCTGAGCATAAACAAGCCCCTTTGGGCGTACGCCAATGTATGCTATGACTTGCCCAAGCCCATCGTTGGGGCTGGGTACTACTACCAACTCTACACGGCGACCAACTTCGTCCTCTCTTCGCATCTGCTAATGGCTTCTTCCGCCACCTTGCAGATGGATCGCGTATCACCGACGTTGAAGATTTCACGGTTGATCGAGAGTTTTGCTCCGGGGTGGAAGGGAGATTGGTACACTTTCAATTACAACAGGGATTGGCCCTGGCGAACACACAAATTACATTCCGTTGAGTATACCGCCCCCCCGGGGGCGAAGCTGGCGGTGGATGTGCGGTCAGCGCAAAAGGATAAATTGGTGATAGGGCTGGATGATTATGCCGCGCAAACGGAGATCGAGGGAGGGGATAGCTGGCAAACGGTCTCTTTTTCTCCTGCGGACTTTCATAACGCATCTGGCCAGGCTCTATCAGGCTGGCGGCGATTCGGAGAGCTTGCATTGGCGGACATGCTGACTTTGAACGAAAATAACAAATATATGAATTATGGAGGGATCTGGCGGGGTCCGCCACCCGAATTTCGGAATTTGCGTTGGATTGAAACGGGAAATGCGAAGGATGATCCTCTTCCGGCGGGTTCAGGAAAAAAATGATACTATGCCGAAGTGATTGCAAAATTCGGAAAATGCGATTAATGTCGTGCAAGGCTCGATTGACGAAATACCTGAAAAGCGAATTTTACATCACCTGTATCATTAAAAGCGCGACAGGTGAACAGCGTTGACCGATCGAAAGACACGGGTGTCAGAGTAGAATATTAAAAAAATGAAAGTCGAGGAAAAAGAGATGAATTTCCCATTTGGAAGTCCTTTAGGTGGCATGTATATGTTGGATCCGTTTGAGACTAGATCCATAAGCGCGGAGAACCCCGACGGATCAGTCGGCGGCGGTGCGAAGGAGATACCCCAAGGAGGTCCCGCCAGGGATTTGGGGGTGGGTTGGAAGGTTCGCCCCTGCATTGATCTACCGGCGGAAAGTCTGACTACTCTGGCGGATATCGAAGGACCCGGCATGATACGCCACATCTGGATAACTGCGGATCCGCGCTCCTACAGGGATTGTATTTTGCGTATCCACTGGGATGGCGCCGCTCAACCGTCGGTGGAGGCGCCTTTGGGGGATTTCTTTTGCAACGGGAATGGCATGCGATACAATGTCACCTCCCTTCCTATATGTGTAAACCCTAGTGGTGGTTTTAATTGCTATTTCCCGATGCCGTTTCGCAAATCCTGTCGCATCACCATTCAAAACGAGAACCCCGCGCCGATACAAGGCTTCTTCTATCAGATCAACTACGGACTGGGTGCGGTACAAGAGGATGCCGCCTATTTTCACGCGCAATATCGCATCAGCATGACAACTCGGGAATGTCCGGAGCATCTCATCCTGGATGGCGTGAAGGGCGAGGGACAATATATCGGCACATTCCTCACATGGATACAGATGTCGGATGGTTGGTGGGGGGAAGGTGAAGTGAAGTTTTACCTCGATGACGACACGGATCATCCCACCTGGTGCGGGACGGGCACGGAGGACTATTTCGGAGGGGCTTGGTGCTTCGGTGAGACATTCTGCGCACCTTTTTCCGGTTATCCTTTGCAACAGAAGGAGGGCGAAAAGACGCCCAAGCATGGCCTCTATCGATGGCATATCATGGATCCGGTGCGGTTTCACAAGGCGATTCGCGTCACTGTGCAGGCTTTAGGGTGGTGGCCTGAAGGGATTTACCAACCGCTGACCGATGAGATATCCTCGGTGGCGTATTGGTATCAACTGGGGAATCCCGCTCCTTTCCCGCCTTTTCCGAAACGCTATCAGCGAATGCCGAGATAGACGACGTAACAGGGGGCTCGGCGGAAAAAAACTGTAAGGATATCCGTCCGAATGGCAATAATATAAGTAATTGCAATGTTCGTTAAACCTGTGATTGCTTGTTCGGAATACGGACCGAAGGAGGGTGTTGCAATCGCCTTCAACTTAGAAGAAGTTCGTATCCCTGCTAATTCGGAGTGTGATATGCAAAGACAGTACAGTCCAACTGAAAGCGTCGTTCGCCGGAAATTTCTTATGTCACTCGTGGTTTCCCTCCTGCTCCTTGCAGGCGGGATGGTGTGGACCGTTCATGTGTGGAAACAGACGAATCTCTATTTCCACACTCTGTTCCACGTCAGAATCGCCGAGGATAGTTTGACGAAGGACGTGGCGATGATGGGAAAGGGGAAGAGATGAAGCTCAACACCATGCGAAAATGGACCATAATACTCCCGGTGCTCAGTTTCCTCCTATCAACGGGTATCGTGGTGCATGAATACTACCTACGATCCCTCTATAAGCATGAGTTGCAAACGGCCATGAACCGTGTAAACACTCTCGCCAAGCAACTTCCTCCTGACAAGCGCATCATCCGCCTGGATGACGATGATTAGGCGGGGAGGGGAGGATCGTTTCGCTCTTCCCCTTCCCGCATATACACCCCTATCTTTCGATCCGTTTTGAAGATATGCTCATTGATCCAGGAGCAGATTGTTCGTTCCGTAAGCATGAGTGTTCTCGTTGAGGCGCCATTGTCATGGATTTCGGCTTTTAGTTTTTGAACTGCCCGTCGAAAATACTCATGCTCCAGCATATGAGCGGAAAGATCGGGATATCCGATTTCCTTCATTAAGCGTTCCTCGTCATGGAAATGTCGAGTGATGTAGCATTCCAAATATCTAAGAGTGCTTTTTAGCTCCGGTAAACCCTTGCACTCCTCCATCGCAGCCAACAATGCGTTTATTTTTGCGATTAATCGTCTATGTTGCTGATCAATTGCGGGCACTCCCAACTCCAAGTTGTATCGCCATGTATAAGGCATTTTTCCCTCCAGGATGTTTTCGCCATTCCATTATCGGCAAGGAGTGGGGGGCGCATTAGCTGAAAACCAAATGATGAGTTGTTCGCACGGCTAGATTGTGCAATTTATCGCAAATGAAACTGGGAAAATTCGCCATTTTGCGTCGATTCCTTTGGATGATTGAACGTCATGCGAGTTGCATGCAGGCAACTATTAACATCATGCAGGCTATCATGCGGCGTATTTTCCTGGATGAAGGGGGAAATATCGCGAAAAAATGGTATTTTTTTGTATTTTCCGGTAGTACTCCGGAAAGATTATAGAGTAAAATATACCTATGGACAGTGATGGTGCAGTCTGATATCATAAAAAAGAGACAAGGTACTCATCAATAATTGTGAAAAATATCTCAAATTGTTTTTTGCACCATCTCTCGACCCTTGATCAGCCGAAGTGATTGCAGAAGATCGCCCTCGTCGCCAATGGAAGTGGGCGGGCGTCTGAGGTAAAGTATTCAAGACGCATTTTGCAATTCACCAAACTCTATATTCGATATGCGTAAACCGATACCTTATAAGGACCTGCGTGCCTGGCGATTTGCAGATCCTTGGACAAAAGGAGATATTGATGTCATTTAACGCGATAGATTCAGTCTTGCCCAGTTCGGTGATGGGTGGTGACAGCCGATACAAGCTACTGGAAACCGCCATAAAGCGTCACCAATCGCGATCGGACGCATTGATTGAAGTGCTGCACGCCGCCCAGGAGATTTTCGGATACCTGGATACGGACCTGCTGGTACATATTTCCAAAAGCCTGAAATTGCCTTTGAGTAAAGTTTACGGTGTTGCCACCTTTTATCATTTCTTCTCCGTTTCGCCGCGCGGGGCGCACACCTGCGTTATCTGCATGGGGACCGCTTGTTACACCAAGGGCGCGCGCAAGCTTGCCGCCGCAGCGGAGAAAGTATCCGGGTTGAAGGTGGGTGAAACGGCGTCGGATGGTTCTCTCTCCCTAATGACCGCTCGATGCATCGGGGCGTGCGGCATCGCTCCCGCGATCGTGTTGGACGGCAAGGTGGTCGGGGGCCAATCCGAGGAGATGGTTACGGAACAACTGAAAGGGTGGATTGAGGATGGATTCTAATGAATTATTGGAGATAAAGGAGGCGCAGATCGCCTCCGCGAAACCGATACGCCTCAGGTGCTGTTTGGCCGCTGGGTGCCTCTACTCGGATGGTGAAGCGATAAGGGAAGCTCTGGAAAACGCCGTGGAGGAGGAGGGCTTGACCGATCAGGTGGAGGTGCTCGGAGTGGGATGCATGGGACTCTGCAGCGAAGGACCTCTGGTGCAGGTTGATCCCGATGGGATTCTGTACGAAAAGGTGAAACCCTCCGACGCCCGCTCCATCGTGGCTGCATTGAAGGGCGGCAAGGCCACGGCGAAAATCGGCGACCTCAACCATCCCTTCTTTACCAAACAGGTGCCTGTTGTCCTGGAAAACAGCGGTAAAGTGGATCCCGAACGGATCGAAACCTATATCGCCAGAGATGGGTATCAGGCTCTCAACACCGTCATCAACGAGATGCAACCCTCTCAGGTGGTGGAGGAGGTTACGAAAAGCGGCCTGCGCGGACGAGGAGGCGCAGGATACCGAACCGGACTTAAATGGGAGTTGGTCGCGAAAACGCCCGGGGATCGCAAGTATGTGGTCTGCAACGCGGACGAGGGAGATCCGGGGGCGTTCATGGATCGCTCGGTTCTTGAGAGCGACCCGCATCGAGTGCTCGAAGGCATGGCGATAGCGGCTTACGCCGTCGGAGCCAATCAAGGATATATCTATGTGCGCGGAGAGTATCCTCTCTGCATTAAACGACTACAAATCGCCATCCGTCAGGCGCGGAACCTCGGATTGCTTGGAAGTGCGGTTTTCGACACATCCTTCAACTTTCGAGTGGACCTGCGCATCGGGGCGGGAGCCTTCGTGTGCGGCGAGGAGACAGCGTTGATGGCGTCCATCGAAGGGCGTCGCGGGACACCGCGCCCCAGACCGCCATTTCCGGCGGAAAGCGGGCTCTGGAACTCTCCCACCCTTATTAATAATGTGGAAACCTATGCGAACATCCCGCTTATCATAAGGAAGGGCGCCGCATGGTTCAGTTCCATGGGGACGGAACGGAGCAAGGGAACAAAGGTCTTCTCCCTCGCGGGGAAGGTGAAGCATACCGGTCTCATCGAAGTGCCGATGGGAACGCCCCTCCGCGTTATCGTGAATGAGATGGCGGGCGGGGCGCCGGACGGAGGCAAGGTCAAGGCGGTCTATACAGGGGGACTCTCCGGAGGGTGCATTCCAGCGGAAAAGCTGGACACACCGGTGGATTACGAATCGCTGGTGCAGATTGGCGCCATTATGGGGTCCGGCGGTATGATCGTCATGGATGAAACGGACAACATGGTGGATTTGGCGCACTTCTTCATGGAGTTCTGCGTGGATGAATCCTGCGGTAAATGCGTTCCCTGCCGGGCGGGGACAGTGCAAATATATCGCTTATTGGATAGAATACTGAATGGCATGGGGGAGGAGGGGGACATCGCGAAACTTCAGGAACTCAGCGAGATGGTGAAGAGCTGCAGTCTCTGCGGTCTGGGACAGTCCGCCCCGAACCCGGTTGTAAGCACATTGCGATACTATCGCAATGAATACATGGAGTGTATTCAAAAGAATCCAAATCGTAATGGGAACAAAAACGCGGTCAAAGCCGCGAAGTGAATTACTGAAAGCTCTGTTAGAGAGCCAGTGCGGAAAAGTGAGGAAAAAAGATGGCGGTAAAAACGCTAACCATAGACGGTCGATTAGTGAGCGCGATGGAGGGGCAGACGGTTCTGGAGGCGGCTCAGGAGGCGGGGATCCACATACCCACTCTGTGCCACTTGGACGGCGTCTCCGACCTTGGCGCTTGTCGTATGTGCCTGGTGGAGCTTGGGAACTCACCCAAGCTTCAACCCGCATGCGTCCTGAAGGTGGCGGAAGGGATGGAGGTTCGAACGAACTCGGAACGTCTCCGCAAATACAGGAAGATGATCGTGGAACTCCTGCTTTCGGAGCGCAATCACATCTGCTCGGTCTGCGTTTCGAATGGTCACTGCGAACTGCAGGATATGGCGGTGGAACTCGGCGTGGATCACTCCCGTTTCGACTACATCTATCCCGTGGAGCGGGTTGATATCACACACCAACGTTTCGGGGTGGATCATAACCGTTGCATCCTCTGTGGCAGATGCGTGCGCGTTTGTGACGAGGTGGAGGGGGCTCATACTTGGGATATGGCGGGGCGCGGAGCGAAATCCTTCGTCATTACGGATATGAATCAGCCTTGGGGCGAGAGCACAAGTTGCACGTCGTGCGGGAAATGCGTACAGGCGTGTCCCACCGGCGCGATATTCCTAAAGGGTGCGACAGTCGGAGAGATGCAAAAGGATAGAACTCGTCTGGAGTTTATCGTGACAGCTAGGGAGAAGAAGCAATGGATAGGGTGAAAGTGGCGACGGTATGGCTTGGAGGGTGCTCGGGCTGTCACATGTCATTTTTAGACATGGATGAGTTCCTGATCGACCTTGCCGAGAAGATACAGGTTGTATACAGCCCGATAGCGGATGTGAAGGAGTTTCCGGAATCGGTGGACGTGACATTGGTGGAAGGATCGGTCGCCAACGAGGATCATGTCGAGTTGTGCCATAAGATACGGGCTGCAAGCCGTGTGGTGATCTCGTTCGGTGACTGCGCAGTGACGGGTAATGTGCCTGCAATGCGCAACCCATTGGGGGATCCGGAGAAAATACTCCAATTGGTCTACGTGGATCGGGCGGATACGCATCCCATCGCCCCGAAAGAGGCTGGGATTGTTCCGAAATTGGTGGATCGCGTTCGTCCGGTTCATGAGGAGATAGATGTGGATTACTTCATCCCGGGATGTCCGCCATCCGCATCTCGGATTCAGGAGGCTCTTACCAACCTTCTGGAGATGGGCGAAACTCATCTGACCGGGGAAAACCTCCGTTTCGGATGATCCTCGCACAAGGATATGTTGATGTCAATCCGTCGCGGCTCTTTCCGCGACACTGGGAAATGGAAATGGGGATTTGGTTATGTCTCGTCAAATAGTAATTGACCCCGTGACCCGTATTGAGGGGCACGCGAAGGTTTCCATATATTTGGATGATTCCGGGGAGGTGAACTCCGCTCGCTTTCATGTGACGGAGTTTCGCGGCTTCGAGAAGTTTTGCGAGGGGAGAACACTGTGGGAGATGGCGGGGATCACTGCGAGAATCTGCGGCATCTGCCCCGTGAGCCATCTGCTTGCGTCGGCGAAGACCGGTGACAAGGCATTGGCTGTGTCAATCCCTCCGGCGGCGGAGAAGTTGCGCAGACTGATGAATCTCGGACAATTCACGCAGTCTCACGCGCTGAGCTTCTTTCATTTGAGTTCGCCGGATATGATTCTCGGTTTCGATTCCGACCCCGCGACGCGTAATGTATTCGGATTGATCGCTGCGGATCCCGAGTTGGCGCGCAAGGGGATACGCCTGAGGCAGTGGGGGCAGGAGATTATCGAGCTTCTGGGAGCCAAGAAGGTGCATCCCGCATGGGCTGTTCCTGGAGGCGTGCGTCAGTCGCTGACGGAGGAGACGAGAGAACAGATTCGGTCTCGCATACCGGAATCTCTTGCGACGGCTAGGGAGGCGCTGGGGATATGCAAGCGCATGCGAGAACGATATCCCGCCGAGGCCGAAAGCTTCGGTGACTTTCCCTCCTTGTATATGGGATTGGTGGGCGCGAACGGGGAGTGGGAGCACTACGGCGGCTCGCTGCGGGTGGTGGATCATCTTGGTTATCGCGTTGCGGATGGGCTCAGCGAGGATAATTACAAGGATTTCGTCGGAGAGGCCTCCGAGAACTGGTCCTATCTGAAGTTTCCGTATTTCAAGCCTAGGGGTTATCCAGGCGGCATCTATCGCGTGGGACCCTTGGCGCGTCTGAACGTGTGCGACCGCATCGGCACGCCTTTGGCGGATCGTGAGTTGCAGGAGTACCGTGAGATGCTTAGCGGAGCGGTCGCCAACAATTCGTTCCTGTATCATCACGCCCGACTGATCGAGATTATCGCGGCGATAGAGGGTATCGAGCGTTTGCTGGAGGATGATGACGTGTGTTCGCATCATCTGAGAGCGGAAGCCGGGATCAATCGTCTGGATGTTGTTGGCGTAAGCGAAGCGCCCAGAGGCACTCTGTTCCATCATTATCAGTTGGACGAGGATGGCAAGGTGCTTTCAGCGAACCTGATCATCGCAACCGGGCAGAATAACCTGGCGATCAACCGAACCGTGGAGCAAATAGCCAAACGCTTCGTGAAGGGTCCGGACATCGCCGAAGGAATGTTAAACCGAGTCGAAGCGGGTATCAGAGCTTATGACCCGTGCCTGAGCTGCTCCACGCACGCTGCGGGAAGGATGCCTCTTACTGTGGAGTTGGTTGCTTCGGACGGGGAGGTTCTTCGTACAATCACACGTGACTAATTACCGGGACATGCGCTAAGGAGGGGGGCGTAACGACCCGCGCCCCCCTAGGGAATTCACGGGCGAGAACGGTATCGTAAACAAAAACAGTACTCCGGTATATATGAAAAGTACTATATACCTATGGTTCGTAAGCATCGCATAAGGTAAAGTGGAAGTAGGAATAAACAGGGGATTTGCTGAACAGTGAAATATTTCGCAACGATTTTTGATTGCGATTTCCATGGACGTTTATTTCCTCAACTGTATTTGTTCCGCATGACCGTATCCCTCCCCGTATGGGAATTCCTCCCGGAAATTCTTTCAATTTGAAGCAAAGGTGCAAGCGCAGAGGGAAAAACATCGGCGCCTTTGCGTTTGCGTCACAATCAAAAGACAAGGAGAATAGCATGACATCCAGCACTGCCATGGCTGAGTCTTCAAAGACTCAGACGACGGCTCCCAAGGCTGGTGTGGCTGGTGATAATCGTTATAAAATACTGGAATCCACGATGAAACGCCACCAATATCAGCCGGATGCCCTGATTGAAGTGTTACACACCGCTCAGGAACTCTATGGATTTCTTGAGATAAATATGTTGATTCATATAGCAAAAAGTCTGAAGTTGCCACTTAGCAAAGTCTATGGGGTGGCGACTTTTTATCATTTCTTCTCCCTCGCACCCAAAGGCGCGCATACATGCGTTATCTGCATGGGGACGGCGTGTTACGTGAAAGGGGCTGCCAATATTCTATCGGAAGCCGAACGTCTGGCGGGAATCAAAGCGGGAATGACTACCGAGAACGGAGCTCTCTCACTTATGACCGCTCGCTGTATTGGCGCTTGCGGTATCGCTCCCGCCGTGGTTCTCGATGGCAAAGTGGTTGGCGGGCAGACCGAGGAGTCCATTGGGGAATATGTGAAAGGGTTGATAAGCAATGGATCTGAATGAATTAATTGAAATAAAGGAAAAAGAGCTCAACTCGGCGAAGCCGATTAAATTACGATGTTGCCTTGCCGCTGGATGCATCTCATCAGGCGGACAATCGATTAAGGAGAACCTTGAGCATGCCGTCAAAGAAGCCGGCATGGAGGATGAGGTTGAGGTCATAGGCGTGGGATGCATGGGGCTCTGCAGCGAAGGTCCGTTGGTGCGGGTTGATCCGGATGGCATCCTCTACGAGAAAGTGAAGCCCGAGGACGCGAAGTCCATTGTCGCGTCGTTGAAGGGCGGTTCGGCTGACATCAAGAAAGGCGATATCAACCACCCATTCTTCACAAAACAGGTCCCCATCGTTCTGGAAAACAGCGGCAAGGTGGATCCTGAAAAAATTGAAACCTATATCGCCAGTGACGGTTATTTCGCACTTCAAAAGGCGTTAAATGAGATGAAACCCGCCACTGTGGTGGATGAAGTCACTAAAAGCGGTTTGCGCGGACGCGGAGGGGCGGGTTATCCCACGGGATTGAAATGGGGCATGGTTGCAAAGACGCAAGCGGAACGCAAATACGTGGTCTGCAATGCGGATGAAGGCGATCCCGGGGCGTTTATGGATCGATCGGTATTGGAAAGCGATCCGCATCGAGTTTTGGAAGGGATGGCTATCGCCGGTTACGCCGTAGGCGCAAGTCAAGGATACGTCTACGTGCGAGGGGAATATCCGCTCGCCATCAGCAGACTGCAGACGGCGATACGTCAGGCGAGGAAATACGGTCTGCTTGGAAGCGGTATTTTCGAAACCTCATTCGACTTTCGCGTGGACTTGCGAATCGGCGCGGGCGCTTTTGTGTGCGGAGAGGAGACCGCCCTAATGGCATCCATCGAAGGTCGCAGAGGCGCTCCCCGTCCTCGACCGCCATTTCCTGCCGAAAGCGGACTATGGCGCTCTCCCACGCTCATAAATAACGTGGAGACATTCGCGAACATCCCAGTGATTATCCGCAAAGGGGCGGAATGGTTTAGCTCCATTGGCACGGCGAGGAGCAAGGGGACAAAAGTGTTCGCTCTTGCGGGAAAGGTGAAAAACACCGGTTTGATCGAGGTGCCCATGGGCACCCCTCTCCGGGTGATAGTCGAGGAGATGGCAGGTGGCGTGCCTGACGGTGGCAAGGTGAAAGCCGTCCAGACTGGAGGGCCTTCCGGCGGTTGCATTCCCTATTCCAAGCTCGATACGCCCGTCGATTACGAATCCCTCAGTCAGATCGGTTCCATCATGGGGTCCGGCGGTATGATCGTGATGGATGACACCAACAACATGGTGGACGTGGCGCGGTTTTTCATGGAGTTCTGCATGGATGAATCCTGCGGCAAGTGCATTCCCTGCCGAGCGGGCACGGTGCAGATTTACAGGATCCTAACCAAGATACGGGAGGGGCATGGAACCGAGAAGGATATCGTAAAACTGCAGGACCTTTGCGACATGGTCAAAACCTGCAGCCTCTGCGGACTTGGACAATCCGCTCCGAACCCAGTGCTTAGCACGTTAAGGTATTACCGCGAGGAGTACATGGAGTTTATCAAGCGAAACGTCTCGTTGAACGGAAAGAGTCATCATTCGAAATAACGGAAACAAAGCCTCACTGCACCTCTTCCGTAAGCGACGGCAAACCGGGAGGAAGGATTAAAAAAAGCTGTTGAAGACATGCGCTATGTTTTGGGGCGAGTCGACTCGCCCCGAAATTTTGCATTCCCCCGCTCAAACCGGCGGATTGAGGCTTTCATTTCATATGCTTCCACTAAAAATCCCTCTCGAATGATGACCTTCATCGCTTTTTATCTTAAACAAGGTGCGTTGGTTTCATGACGGCATCACTCTGCGAAACGCAAGGTGAAAGGGTGGGAACTTATTTTTTGATATTACCGTTTATAAGGTTAATGAGGACACCGCATTCCGCAGGGATTGCGGAAACAGTATCAGGGATCTTTACCCGGTTTTAAAGTGAGGATGTACTTCTCCTGGGTGAAGAGGAGGGACCGCGAGTTGGGGGGATTTCGCGGTCCCTATTATTTTTGTCCCGTTTTCTTATGGTCACTCGCCCGCCATGAATGCCGACTGGATGATGTTTACGCTCGCCTCCCCGTTCTCCCCAAAGCGGACCTCCGCTACGTCAAACCTGCAGGGGGATTCGCTCCTATTGTGGGTCGCCAGCCATTCCTCCGCCGTGACGCATATTCTGCGTCGTTTTCTCAAATCCACCGCCTCGCTTGGTTCGCTATGACGTCCTCTCCTCGCCTTTACTTCGACGAAGACGATCGTTTCACCTTCCATTGCGATCAAGTCGATCTCGCCTTCCTTCGAACGATAGTTTCGCTCCAATACGTTCCAGCCAATTCGGAGCAAATGCTCCTCCGCAATCTTTTCGCCGGAGGATCCGAGTTCATGCACATCCTCCCATAATGAACGTTGAATCGGATTTGATGGATGAGAGTGGAATTCGAGCAAACGAGCGACCGGAGCAAAGGATTTTCGATGGATTTCACACACACCGAGACGCTCCAACGCTTCAAGATGATCGGCGGTGGGGTAGCCCTTGTGTCTGGCGAAACCGTATCCCGGATATTGATGGTCCATGTCCAGCATAATCCGGTCTCGCGTAACTTTGGCGATAATGGAAGCGGCAGCTACGGACATGCTGCGAGAATCTCCTTTCACCAGTGGGATCTGGGGAATTGGGAAGGACTTCACGGGTAGTCCGTCAATAAGAACGACATCCGGCTTGACTACGGTGTCCTCGACTGCGTAAATCATCGCCTCCCGTGTGGCGCGCAGGATGTTTATCTCATCTATTCGTTCGGGGGGGACGATCCCAATTCCCACGCTCACGGCGCAATTCAGTATTTTGTGGTAAGCCATCTCGCGCTGGTTTTCCGTCAGTTTCTTGGAATCGTCCACTCCTTCCAAGGGGTGTTCGAAAGGAAGAATCACGCATGAGGCGACAACAGGACCGGCGAGGGGACCGCGTCCCGCCTCGTCAATTCCTCCAATGAGGAGTGAGCGATTTTTTTGGATCGCACGCTCCTCTTGCCACATGTCCTTTGCCGGCTTGCGCATTAGCGGAAATGGATCACTCCTTTAGTGAATCCAACCCATCCTATCGGGAGGGCTGTAGATGAATATCGCCTTGCCCATCACGCTGTTTAGTGGCAGGGGACCCCAAAAACGGCTGTCATAACTCATATTGCGATTATCCCCCATCACGAAGAGTTCACGCGGACCTAGCTTGAACGGTTTGTTCACTCCGTATTTTGCGCCGGGTATGGATGGGATCATCGGTTCTAGTAGATATGGTTCGCGGAGAGGCTCGCCGTTGAGAAACACCCGTGTGACTCCTTTGTCATCCGGTCTGATTTGGATCGTATCGCCTGGCGTGCCGATAACTCGTTTCGCCTCAATCTGTTGTTGTGGATTTCTGTCTACAAGATCCGCAGACTTTGGGGCGCGAAAGAGAATTACATCGCCGCGCTTGGGACTCTCAAAATGATAAATGAGCATGTTGACTAGGAAATGATCGTGGCGAGTGTGGTGATAGATTCCGTCGGGGGAGTACTCCCCGGCATTATGCCCTATCAACGTAGGCTCCATGCTTGGCGATGGCACATAATACAAATGGATAACAGCAGGCAATAGGATCCATATGGCCATGCAGAGCACCACCAGCACAATGAGAATTCTCTCAGCGTACTTTGAGATTCGATTGGTGTTTCGCATGATGCCACTCTCCGTATCCTCAAAATATGGATAACGTTCAGTAAGCGAGAAATATCACCTTCGCCGCCATGATGCGTGAAATTGAATCATTCGAATGGTACAAGCGGTTCAGTGAATAAAGCCGATACGATCAAACGGATAGAATATGAATTCCGCCTTGCCTATGATTCTCCAGCCCTTGAAGGGACCCCAAAAACGGCTATCGTAACTCAGATTGCGATTGTCTCCAAGCACAAAGTACTGATCCGGTCCTAGTTTCAGAGGACCATCCACGGCGAATTTCGCGCCCGGCGGGATGTCCATGGGTTGTTTGATGTACGGTTCATTTAGGGGTTTTCCATTCACCCAGATTCTCTCCACCCCATTGGAATCCGGCTTCATCTGCACGGTGTCTCCCGGCAAACCGATCAGACGTTTGATGAATATCTGCTGTTTCGGAGGATTATCCTCGGCGTCCGCTCGCTTGGGTGCGAGGAAAACGATGACATCGCCTCTTTTCGGTTTCTCGAGGCGATAAATCAGTTTGTTGACAAAGATATGATCGTGGATGGTGTGCTTGTAGAACACCCCGACGCTCGATTCTCCAGCGTCGTGACCCATCAAGGTGGGCTCCATGGACTCTGAGGGGATGAAAAAAGCCTGCAGAAAGAACGGGCGAATGATCATAAAGACCAGGACGCCTGCAATTATCAATGATTCCACCAGTTCGGAAATGGAGCGAGCGATGGTGGATTGGTTGCGATGGAATGCGAAACGGATGATTGTGAGCACAAACGCGGAAACCACGATGTACCCGATACTTAAATTAGCCAGCCATTCCGTTGCGCCGACTTCATGAGTCATTAGTTTTGCCTCACCTTATCCATCCCATTCGGTTGAATGGATAAAAAATAAATTCCGCCTTGCCTATGATCCGATCTCGGTTCAAAGGTCCCCAAAAACGGCTATCATAACTGTTATTGCGGTTGTCCCCCATCACGAAATACTGATTGGGTCCGAGTTTAAGCGGAGCCGTCACCCCGTAGATAGCATCGGGACGTTGGATATCCATAGGCTCCTTGATAAAGGGTTCGATGAGAGGTTTCCCGTTGATGAAAACGCGTATCACCCCATGGGAATCCGGTTTGATTTGTATCGTTTCTCCGGGAAGGCCAATCACCCGTTTGATCAGTGTGTTTTCGACTGGTGGGTTGTCCTCTTTGTCCGCAGCCTTGGGAGCCCGGAAAACGATCACATCATCGCGTTTCGGGTTTTCAAAACGGTAAATCAGCTTGTTTACAAAAATATGGTCATGTATGGTGTGTTTGTAAATCACTCCGAAGGAGGACTCGCCGGCGTTATGCCCCATCAAGGTTGGTTCCATGGATTCTGACGGGATGTAAAACGCCTGAATGAAGAAGGGGCGGATAATCATGAAGACCAACACGCCCGCAATGATCAGCGATTCCACCAGTTCGGAAATCGAACGAGCGATGGTGGATTGATTGGGATGCAACGCGAATCGAATGATGGTCAATACAAAAACGGAGAGTACGATATACCCGATACTCAGATTAGCCAGCCATTCCGTCGCGCCTACCTCATGTGACATAAGGACAATCCTCTATGGAAATTGCAAACTTCAATGATGCGGGCCGGTATAGGATATCGTAACGAATCAAACGCCTCGCAAAGCGAATTTCGCAATTACCTGCTGCATTTTTTATGGATATTCGCCAGGAAACAGTCCTCCCGTGCAAGGTGTCAAGCGGATAGACTATCATATCGCTTTTCACCTTGCAAGGAGAATGCCCCCTCCGAACCCGCCCTTCAGGCGAAAGCCCGGAGGAGAATGGAACAGCCTCAAAGGGCGGTTATCCATTCTAAGCGGATCGATCTTCTTTAATACGCGCCTTTTTACCCACAACATTGCGCAGATAATAGAGTTTCGCTCTTCGCACCAAGCCTCTGCGAACCACTTCAATGCGATCTATGCGAGGGGAGTGTAGAAGAAATGTTCGCTCCACCCCTATTTGATGGGATATTTTTCTCACGGTGAAGCTGGCCCTGTTGAGGGAACCCTTCCGTAAGATGACGACTCCCTCGAACATCTGGATGCGCTCTTTGCCGCCTTCCACGACTTTGGCGTAAACCTTAACCGTATCTCCCGCCTTAAAGGCGGGGTACTCGGATTTTAACTGGGATTTTTCTATTTCGGTAATGACAGGATTCATCGTTTTATTTTTCTCCTTGAAAGTTTCCTTTTGGCGAGCGGGCGGCTCCCTGTCTTCCGCCATCGTCAATAATGACCGCATTCACGGTCCCTGACTATGCCGTTATGGATTCGTTTTAGGTCCGCGCCTCCGTGCAGTGGGCTTCCCTCAAAGGGAAGTGGTCCGGTTGACATGAAGAGCGCCGATCAAATCTCGTCCTCACGCATATCCAGTAATTTGAGATCCTCCGCTGTTGGGATGAATCTCCTCCAAAGATCGGGTCTTAATCGACGTGTTTTCTGCAACTGATGCCATCTGCGCCATCTTTGAATTCGCGCGTGGTGTCCGGAGAAAAGTATTTCCGGAACCTCCCACTCTCGAAACAAACGAGGCTTAGTGTAATGCGGATATTCGAGGAGTTCCTCCGCAAAACTATCCTTGCCAGGCGCACCCTCATCGCCCAGCACACCGCTTTGAAGCCGTATCAGCGCGTCCGCAATTACCAAAGCGGGCAACTCCCCGCCGGTCAAAACGTAATCCCCGATTGAGAGGCACTGGTCCGCCAAGTGAGTCTTCACGCGCTCATCCACGCCCTCGTAATGGCCGCAGATAATGATAATGCGCTCCATATGCGCTAGTTCGCGCGCCTTGGCCTGCGTGAATATCTCCCCCTGAGGATCGGTCAGTATCACAAAGGGTTTCGGTTCCTCGGACTTCAGATCATCCAAAGCCTTTGCGATCGGTTCGACCTTGAGGATCATTCCCCCGCCCCCGCCGCACGGGGTGTCGTCGGTGGTATGATGCCGATCCTGAGCGTAATTTCGCAGGTTCACTATGCGGATTCGCACCAGATCGCGGATTTGAGCTCGATAAATGATGCTGTGATTGAACGCTTGTTCGATCATTTCCGGGAGGAGCGTCACCACCTCCAAACATTTCATCAGGCTCCTCCTGCAAAAAACCCTTGGGAAGGAGAACCGTAATCCTTCCTCTTTCCAAATCCACGCTGTGGATATACTCCTTGACAACGGGAATTAAGACATCGCCGATTTTCAGCAAATCCTGCGCCGGGTAGGGCAAAACCTCTTCCAAACGTCCCAACAACATTCCGGTTGAGGTCACCACCTCCATGCCTATCAGGTCGGATACATAGAAATGGTTCTCCTCAAGCTCATATCTCTCCTGGCGTTGGGTTCGCACGGTGGCGTTGCGCCACAACTCCGCTTCGGAGATACTATCCACGCCTTTTAACTTTAGGAGAACCCGTCCCTTATGGATCCTCGAATTCTCCACATCGAACAGAACGGAAGCGCCGGAGGAATTATGCAGGCATATCCGCGTCAATTCCTGAAAGCGTTCGAGAGTATCGGTTTCCACTCGCACCTTCAACTCTCCAATTCGCCCGAACGGTCCAAGCACCTCGCCAATGATCCAATCCCAATTATCGGGCATTTTCCTTCCTCATTGATTCTTGGTTCGCCATACCATTTCGAAAACTCCCGATTGAGACATGTCGCTTGTCCTTAGGGATTGATCTCCACGAATATACGCTGTCCGTTTTTCACGCTCTCCGCCTTGGCGACCGACCTTAAGGCGTTCGCAATGCGCCCTTGCTTGCCGATAACCTTTCCCAGATCACTCTGTGCGACATGAATATCGTATGTGACGCCATCTCTGCCCTGTATCACGTTGACGACGACTTGATCGGGGTTGTCGACGAGGGTTTTCACAACCTCTTCAATAAATTTCACCATGGATGGTACCTCCCGTTTCCACGTACGATGCTCATGCTCCATTTGGAACGTGTTGATGCGTCCCGAGACGGGAATTTCGGATTATTCCGCGGATTTCCCTTTCAACGCGTTAAGCTTGTCGAAGATTCCCTCTTTTTTCAAAAGAGCATGGGTGATATCCGTGGGCTGAGCGCCGTTGGAAAGCCAGCGAATCGCCTTTTCCTCGTCCAATTTGACGATGGGCGGCTCGGTGCATGGATCGTAGTGTCCGATGGATTCAATGAATCGACCGTCTCGTGCATTGGCGCTGTTGGCGACCACTATACGATAAAACGGATGTTTCTTCGCTCCCATCCTACGCAAACGTATCTTGACTGACAAAGTTACTCCTCCTCTTTCTTGTTAACTAATCGCTAGAACGTGTAAACTCGTTAAATCGTTCAAGTGGCTCCGCCGGTTAAAAAGGCAAGTGCATACTCCGCTTTTTTTTGCCGAGCTTGCCTTTACCGCCCGTTACTTGCCGGATCATCTGTCGCATCTGTTCAAAGGAACGGAGGAATTGATTGATGTCCTGCACGCTCACCCCGCTTCCCATGGCGATTCGCTTTTTTCGGCTTCCGTTCAGGATGGAGGGATCGCTTCTCTCCTCGATGGTCATGGAGCGAACCAACGCCTCTTGGCGAGCCAACTGCCGTTCGTCCACCTGAACGCCTTTCAAGGAACTCATGCCTGGTATCATTCCGATCAATTGGTCCAAGGGCCCCATTTTGCGCATCTGTTGCAATTGATCCAGAAAATCGTTGAGATCGAAGCGATTTTCTCTGAGTCGCTTCTCCATCTCCATCGCTTTTTTAGCGTCAATCTGCTCGCTTGCTTTTTCAATCAGGGAGAGCATATCCCCCATGCCAAGAATGCGAGACGCCATGCGATCGGGATGGAAGCTCTCCAACGCCTCGATTTTTTCGCCGACCCCGATGAACTTAATGGGTGCGCCCGTCACCTGACGAATGGACAACGCCGCGCCTCCTCGCGCATCGCCGTCCAGCTTCGTCATGATGAAGCCGTCCACGGCAAGCGCCGAGTGAAACTCGGTGGCGAAATTGACGGCGTCCTGACCCGTCATCGCATCCACGACAAGCAAAATCTCGGTAGGCGCCGCAAGCCGTTTGATCTCCTCAAGCTCGCGCATCATCGCTTCGTCTATGTGCAACCTGCCAGCGGTGTCCAAAAGAACGACATCGCATCCAGTGCGATTGGCGTGTATGGTCGCTTCCGTCGCGATTCTCGGAGGCGCGGAGCCGTCCTCCATCTTGAAGACCGGCATCTTTAACTGTTCACCAAGCGTCTCCAACTGACGCACTGCGGCGGGGCGATAGATATCGCAAGCCACCAGTAACGGATTTCGCCCCTGACGCCGTAGCCAGTAAGCCAATTTCGCACAGGTCGTGGTCTTGCCGGACCCCTGCAAGCCGCAAAGCATCACCACGGTGGGCGGGCGAGGCGCGAACTGCAAACGCGCGTTCGCCCCCCCAAGAAGATTCACAAGCTCCTCGTTGACGATCTTTACGACCATCTGCACCGGCGTGAGGCTTTCGAGCACCTCTTCGCCTATGGCTCGCTCTCTGATTCGAGCGATGAAATCCTTAACGACCTTGTAATTTACGTCCGCTTCCAGCAAAGCCATGCGCACTTCACGAAGAGCTTCGTTTACATTCTGCTCCGTAAGCTTTCCCTTTCCTCGCAATCGAGAAAAGACACCTTGAAGTTTATCGCTTAGGCTTTCAAACATCTTCGCTCCATTCGCCATCGGCTCTTCCGAAGGCGCAACAACGCCCGACGCACTTCTCAAACCCATGAACGGTGAGAGTGAAATCGGGCGCGTTCCGACAATTGCCTTGACAAACCGCACTTAATCCAATAAGGGCGGGAAACACTCCGAATAGTATATCTTTTGTATGCTGGAAAAGTCAAGTTGATGATCGCGATTGCATACGTTTCTCCGAAAGCGATTCCCCGAATCCTAGCCGGAACGGATGAGTAATGGATTTCGGAACCTCTCGGAATATGTCATAATTCAAAAGAGGAGCAATCGGTGTTTCGCTTGCCTTGCGGAAAACGGTTCCGAAAAAAAGCAAGATTGTTCATGGAAATTGACGATTGCGACAAAGCGCTGAAAGAGAATATTAATAGGGGGAACCCAAAATGACAACACAAACATCCGCTTTGCAGAAAGCACGCGCAACATATCAACCGAAACTGCCAAAGGCGTTGCGTGGGGATAGAATTAAAATCTCCTACGGAGCTCCCACCGAGCCGGCAACGGATCGGGAGGAGATAAGGAAACTGTTTCCCACCACTTATGGACAGCCCACGGTCACCATTGAGGAGGGAGACGGGGATCTCATTGACAAACCGATAAAAGTGGGGGTGGTTCTCTCCGGAGGACAAGCTCCGGGCGGACATAACGTCATTGCCGGTTTGTATGATGCGTTGAAAAAGGCCAATCCCGAGAGCCAACTGTTCGGGTTCAAAAAAGGACCCATCGGGGTGATCAAAGGGGATTATCGTGAATTGACCGGTGATTATATCGATAAATACCGAAATACCGGCGGATTCGATATGATCATGAGCGGGAGGGATAAGATCGAAAAGCCGGAAGATCTCGCCGCATGCAAAAAGAATATGGAGAGCCTTGGGCTAAGCGGGCTGGTCATTATCGGCGGAGACGATTCAAATACCAATGCCGCCATGTTGGCGGAGTATATGAAGTCCAATGGATGCGCGATCTCCATTGTGGGAGTGCCGAAGACAATAGATGGAGATATGAAGAACGAGCAGATAGAGACCTCATTTGGTTTCGACACCTGCACGAAGACCTACGCGGAACTGATAGGCAATATCGCCAGAGACGCCATCTCCGCTGTAAAGTATTGGCATTTCATTCGATTAATGGGGCGAGCGGCGAGTCATGTCACCCTGGAGTGCGCATTGCAAACCCATCCGAATATCACGCTGATATCGGAAGAGGTGTCCGCGAAAGGCTTAACCTTGGGGCGGATCGTGGATTATATCACCGACGTGGTGGTCAAGCGCGCCGCGCAAGGGAAAAATTACGGCGTTTTACTGGTGCCTGAGGGTTTGGTGGAGTTCATTCCTGACATTAAAACCATGATTGATGAATTAAGCGCCATTTTGGGTCAGGACGAGGAGACGCTGAAATCCATGGGAAGCCATGGGGAGCGGATTCAGCATGTGACTAAAAGGCTCAGCAAGGAGAGCGCCGAAGTGTATGAAAGCCTGCCAGAGGCGATTCGCGAAGTGCTTCTCTCCAGAGACAGTCATGGGAACGTTCCCGTTTCCCAAATTGAAACCGAGCGGCTGCTGATGGAGCTGGTGATGGAGCGAGTTCGAGTGTTGAAAGCGGAAGGTAAAACGAACGCGAAATTCAGCCCATTATCTCACTTTTTCGGTTATGAAGGCAGATGCGCCGCGCCTTCGAATTATGATGCGGACTACTGTTATTCGCTTGGTTTCGCCGCATTGCAATTAATTCGTGCGAAATTAACCGGCTTTACTGTCAATGTGCGCAATAGCATTAAATCCTCCGATGAATGGATTGCGGGGGGCACGCCTGTGACGATGATGCTCAATATGGAGGTGCGCAAAGGCAAACCCACTCCGGTAATTAAAAAGGCCTTGGTGGATATCGAGGGCAAGCCCTTTAAGCAGTTGGCTGATAATCGTGAAGACTGGGCTCTTAATGATTGCTATGTTTTTCCCGGTCCGATACAGTATTTCGGCCCGTCCGAAGTGTGCGATGCGCCAACGATAACCCTTCAACTTGAAAAATCCTAGAGACTGATTTTTGAGATCGCGCATTCGTAAAGAGAGCCCTTGGACATCGTGAACCGTTCAAGGGCATTCTTTTATGAAGAGGGATTTTCTATCTCCAGAGGCAGTGCGTGTATTAACAAAACGCCTTATATCATCCGTCCCGATAATCCGTTCCAAGCAACGCAGTGTGTTTGGCGATGCGGTGTTTGAGTTATACAAAAAAAAGCGGGCGTTAATCCGACCAGACGGCGTCGTTCGCCCGCATGCTCATGCTATAGTTAATTGTACAGAGGATTAAATCGCGTTAAAGTCTCATTAATTCGCAGCTGTGATCATATTTTTAAGCCACTCGGGTATGGGGCCTCTTCCGGTATACGGTTTTTCACCTTCGGGGTTCTTATCCCATAAATCCCTGTAGTCGCTCGCTTTGATCTTCGGCTCTCCGTATGATTTTCCGCTTGACTTGGCGCCTCCCGGTGTTTTGGACTTTTCTTTGATGAACTCTTGGAAGAGTATCTTGGCGGTCTCATCGTCGGTGAAATCCCTATCGTTCTCAAAAGAAAGTCTTCTTCGCTCACGCCCTATCAACTTGGATATTTCTGGAGATAGCGGTAATTCAAATTTAATAGATTCCATAGCTCTTCCTCCTTAGAAGATAAATTATCATAAATCATAATCCGTTTAAATGTCAAGATATTTTGAGAAATTCCCCAAAAAAAGTCTGCCGATTTGAATTCAGTTCCACCGGCTTAGGAAGAATATATCGTTTGTCTATGAGGTATGAACGCTGCAAACAAATCCCGGCATTTTCACGGTATTCGACATCCCTTCGCATTTTAACATATGTTCGCGAATATGCTAAGACAAGGTTCACTCTGGAACTGCGGGGTGAAGAGGGCGTGTTGGGAAGTCGGTTGCAGGTCGCTTATAAAATGCACGGATTATGAGAGATATCCGTAAAACACTGAATAACGAGGCGGCGATCGCGCATGATACGCATGGTCATGCACATGGACGAGATATCCGCAATTAGCTGTCTTTGTAAAACATCCCCTGTCGCACTGGGAGGCGGTGGCTCATTATTAATGGTTTTCGATCAGATAGAACCCCCGTCGTTTATCTTTAAGTTACAGGTAATTGCAAAATTCGCCGGGTCTTGCATGCTAGAACGAGAGATTTGTCTCCGAACGCACATTTGAAGGAATTTTGCAATTACATCGTTATTTAAAAGGCCGTTATATTCTCACCCCCGCAAATATACGCTGTTGAGATGAAGACACGTTTCGTTACGGGAAATCATAAGCGTCGCTACTCGGCGGTTAGGTTCAATATTTCGATGTCGCTCATACAGGGCGCATGTCTGTGGCTCCCATGTCATTAACGGCGCAATTCGTTCCAGGCAGTCCGGCAATAGTTCATTCCTCTCTGGATTACCTGCGGACATCAATCGGTATTCGGAAATGGATCTGTGCGATGAAAGAATGAGGCATGGATGAAATCGGTACGCGAAAGGGGAAGCGACAAGGAAGGCATGTATGGCGGCTGAATTGAAAGGAATGGGGCGGCTGACGGGACTTGAACCCACGGCCTCCAGGGCCACAACCTGGCGCTCTAACCAACTGAGCTACAGCCGCCACGACTGTATGCGCCCCCGACAGGAATCGAACCTGTGACCAATTGCTTAGAAGGCAACTGCTCTATCCGCTGAGCTACGGAGGCTTGAGGGATATGAGCGGGAGACGAGAATCGAACTCGCGTCACCTGCTTGGAAGGCAGGAGCTTTACCATTAAGCTACTCCCGCAAGCCAAATAACATTATAACCCAGGAATAGGAGTGTTGTCAAATCAAAGTGAAAGCGCCCTGCGGAAAAATCCCCGGGATTCAGCTCCTAAATTGCTCAACGCCATTACTTAAGGTGTTGAGTCGCTTTAAAGCTTCGATAGAGGAGCAAATCGTAGATGATCTTGAGTCCTCCTGACAGGAAAAACGGCACGCTTAAAAGGGTGGCGCTCGCCAGTAACGGTCCCGCGATGGCAGGGGATATGGCGGCGCCCACCGAACGCGCGACAGCCGTGACGCCGGATGCGGCGGAACGTTCGTCCGGCTCCACCACCGCCATCGTGTAGGATTGGCGCGTGGGCACGTCCATTTGAGAGATGCTGAACCTTAAAAGAAGCATGGCGATGGCCAGCGGCAAATTGGGCATGATCGGCACCAGAATCAGCAGGATATTTGAAGGGATATGGGTGAAAACCATGGTGTTGATCAGCCCGATCTTTTCCGCCACGTGCGCAGCCGCCAATGCCGATATTCCCGCCAACACATTTGCGCCGAAGAAGATGCTTCCAAGGATTGCGGGATTAACGCCATAGCGCTTGAAGAACCAATACGCCACGAAACTTTGAATGACAAACCCGCCGCCGAATGCATCCAGTGCGAATAGCGTCGACAACTTCACCACGATGCCCTTGGAGCGATGCAAGCCGAACTGGGTTTTAGGGGTGTCTACGGACCACTCTGGCTTAACGGCGCTTTTCACCTCCACTGCAGGCGAGAGCATGGAGAAAATCAACGCCAGTAGCAATCCGATGCAGGAGTAGACGATCACATCCACTCGGTAACTCCAAAGAACGGACATCCCCGAACGTTGCAGAAAATGCGCCAATCCCCCTCCGATGAGCGCTCCGGTGGCGGTGGAGAAAGAGCCAAGCATGTTATACCACGCGAAGATGTGCGTTCTTTTTTCTCCGGGCGAGGTTTGGGTGAGCGACGCCTGTTCCACGGAGAGGAACGGTCCGATCTCATTGCCGCTCGGACTTATCACACCGATCATCGCAGCCACGACTAACAGGAAGAAGTTATTGGTGAACGCGAAAACCACCCCGGCGAAAAGCATCAACATCGCTCCGAGTATCAGCATTTTTCGCCTGCCGATGCGGTCCGCATGGGTGGTGATCCACAAAGAGATTCCCATATCCCCCACCAAGGTGAGCGTAAGCAGTAACCCAATGCTTTTGAGCGAAAGCCCCGCTTGTGCGAGATAGAGAGCCAAAATGACCGATAGGAATCCATAGGCGAAGAGCCGCAAGATTCTGGTGGTGAATAAGAGACGTCCGTCTCTGAAAAGAGAGCGTAATATTTGCGATCCTGATGATTTTGAAGTCATTTTTAAAGCTCTTCTTTTTGGGTGGTTGCATTATCGCCCCGGAGAACTCTCTCCGCGCTGTCACGTTTGCGAAGAATCAATGCTGGATTTATCCTTCAGTTGAAATTCTTTTCACACCAGGCATATAGTGCATCGTACATCGGAGTTTCGAGCGCAATCTTTTGATGATCGTCTTTTCCGAATAGTATGGCGAAACCGTTTGCGATCGCCTTCAATCCTCTGCCCTCTGGGACGGTATCCAAATCCTCTTGGACATCCGCCGCATGCACGATGCCCGCCAGCGCCGCCAACGCACGGTTATCCTCTAGACCGTATTTCCTGAGGATGCTTTCGAAGGAGCATCGCCCCTCGACATGCCCCAGTTCAACATCAGGGATATCAAACGGTATTGCATCAAGCTCCTTTGCCAGCTTGAATACCATCTCCTTAGGGGCGAATAAAAATTCAGCATCCGGGTCGATAAAGCGTTTGATAAGCCAGGGGCAAGCGATTCGATCCACATTGCCGTTTTCTCGCGTGATCCATTTCATATCCGTTTCCTCCTCTTTTTCCTTGATCCAGGCTAAAGTAATTATGGAGTGAAGAATTGCAATATTGCGCAAAGATGCGATAACGCACCTTAAGCTTAATGATACCTCTGAAATGGAGGATGTCCCATCCCCGGTGGCGAGTTAAAGAAATCTTTGACCTGACTCCTCCCGGTTCCGCTAAAATCGGGCTTGAACCAACTCATAAGAGAGAAGCAAACCGTCGCCTTGAATGACATAAGGGCAGGCGCAACGCGGACGTTCCCGACGGCTCTTTGCAGCGCATCTGTCACCGCTGCGTAATCTCTCTGAAAACCCTTCGCTGGGATTTTTTTTGAAATCCATGAAACCCTTTCGCATATTTTTCACTTTAAAACATCCCAGATCCGTTCGACATAATAAAATAAAATTTCGACGAAGCGCATGGCGTGATGCGCGTGGATGAAACCTTAGCCGTTTGCAACGATGGCCGGGATAAGCTCCTGAAATGCGATATTTACAATAACCTCATTCAGTATTATTTTCCTCAAAGGGAAACGGAAGCGTTCGGTAGTGGGAGTTATCGACTATAATATCGTGTGTGTCATAGCAAGAGCGAGATGGCGTTTCGTGAGGCGGTGGAGTGTTGGTTCATTACGGCGTTTCAATTTTTCAAAAGTCTCCTTGGCATTCATGCTTCCTGCGCCTTAATGTTTCATAAAAACGTATAGGATGATACAACGCTTGAAGTGTGGTGTGAAATTCACCTGTCATTCTTTCGAGGTGGATGGTGATCCAAACTCCCGTCGCCGAGCTTCTCCTCTTGAAATGAACGAAACGTTAGCAAAAGATTAGGTGGTTCGAAAGTCGTTTTAAGCTGTTTCATTATACGAGGTATATTCTCATTTTTCCTGATTACATGGATTTTGCATTTGCCGAGAATATTCACCTGCGTCATTCGGAATAGGAAATTGCATTATGGATATCAACCCATTGGCTGGCAAACCCGCGCCTCATTCGATATTGGTGGATGTGCCGTCATTGTTGACGGCGTATTATTGCGAGTCTCCGGATCCCCTCATCCCGGAGCAGCGAGTGGCGTTCGGCACTTCGGGGCATCGAGGGTCCTCCTTCAACCGATCCTTCAACGAGGCTCACATTCTCGCCATCACCCAGGCGATTTGCGAGTACAGGAAGGCTCAGGAGATTACCGGACCTTTATACCTCGGCATGGATACGCACGCGCTTTCCACGCCGGCGCACGCCACCGCCCTGGAGACTCTGGCGGCGAACGGAGTGGAGGTGATGATAGCCCCCGCCGGAGAATACACGCCGACACCCGCCATATCTCACGCAATATTAACCTATAATCGAGGGCGAAAGAGTGGAATGGCGGATGGAATCGTCATCACTCCGTCGCATAATCCGCCTTGCGACGGGGGTTTTAAATACAATCCCCCTTCCGGCGGTCCTGCGGAGAAATCCACCACCGATTGGATTGAACATAGAGCGAATGAAATCCTCGAAGACGATCTTAGGGGAGTGCGTCGTATTGCATACGCCAAAGCGGTGAGCGCCTCCACGACGCATATCCATGACTACATACAAGCTTATGTGCCCGATCTGGAAAACGTAATCGACATGGATGTCATCAAAGGCGCGAATATCGCCCTTGGAGTGGATCCGCTGGGCGGCGCAGGAGTGCATTACTGGGGGCCAATCGCGGATCGCTATCATTTAAATCTGAATATCGTCAATCAGGAGGTGGATCCCACCTTTCGCTTTATGACCGTTGATTGGGATGGCAAAATACGTATGGATCCGTCCTCCCCTTACGCCATGAGCAGCCTGATCCGTCTTAAGGATCGTTATCGCATCGCCTTCGCCTGCGATACGGATCATGATCGCCATGGGATCGTCGCGAAAAGCGCGGGTTTGATGCCCCCCAATCACTATCTCGCCGTGGCGATTCAATACCTCTTCGGCAATCGATCTGGTTGGTCAAAGAACGCGGCGGTCGGCAAAACGCTTGTGAGTAGTCAAATGATCGATCGCGTTTGCGAGAAAATCGGCAGAAAACTATACGAGGTTCCAGTGGGGTTCAAATGGTTCGTGGATGGGTTGTTTGACGGATTTCTTGGATTCGGCGGGGAGGAGAGTGCGGGGGCGGCGTTTCTCAGAAGAGATGGTTCCGTCTGGACCACGGACAAGGATGGAATTATACTCGCCTTGCTATCGGCGGAGATCACCTCCAAAACAGGCCGTGATCCCGGAGAGCTTTACGAAGACCTGACCAAGGAATTCGGCGCTCCGGTGTATGACCGCTTGGAGGCTCCCGCCAATACGGAGTTGAAGGCGAAACTATCGAAACTCTCGCCTTCGCAAGTGCATTCCAAGGAGCTCGCGGGAGAGAGAATCACCGCGATACTCTCCAACGCCCCGGGAAATGACGCACCGATCGGTGGTTTGAAAGTGACCACGGAGAGCGGATGGTTCGCCGCACGCCCCTCCGGCACCGAGGATATTTACAAGATATACGGGGAGAGTTTCAAAGGCGAGGAGCATTTAAAACGCATCTTCGAAGAGGCGCAGGTCATTGTGAATCAAGCATTGGGTGTTGGGTGATCCGAACGCGTCGCCGCGTATCGCATATTGCCAACACATGCCCATGATCTTACAGATCGAGGAACCTGTCGATAGGAGCGCGACGGACGCCCTTGCAGCCGATCAATCCCATGCGGATTGTATCACCTCTCATCGTCGTTTGAAATCAACAATTCAGCCATAGTGACTATCCTTTTCGCACACCGTGAAGAGACGCATTGTATCATTCGAAAACCCGCAGTCATGCGGCAAGCAAAATGATCCATGGCAAAAATGGTGTTCACGCATCGGTAGGATATGACCTGTATTTTCTCCTTTGTGACGTCCGCGCCCGGGTGTTCATGGAGCATGACCGCAGGTTGAGAATTATGCTTCAGGTGCAGTATACTTAGTTTTAACTCAATCCTGTGCGAATGGGTCTTATGATCATGAAAATCATCTCCTTGCGTACGTGCATCATCCTTACCCTTTGCTGGCTGCTCACGTTCCGGCTCTCCTCATCCGCGTGTGCGCAATCAAGCAATGCGCCAATATCCCAGTCCTCCACCCACGGATGGAGCCTCAATGGGGATGGCATAGTCGCTCACATCAACTCCGCAGGTTATCTCGATTCCCTGAAATACAAAGGGGAGGAGACCGTTGGCGAGCCGTTTTCCTACCAGCCGCAGGCGAAACTGACGGAGACCGGGGTGGTGAAGGAGCCAAACGGATTACTGGTCAGCCTGTCGAACGGAAAGGATAACGCCACGATCGAATATAAATTGATTCCTTCCGGCATCAAAATCGTGACAACCTGGAAAGGCGCAGGGTACGCCGAATTCACTTTCCACGCCTCGAAAGCTTTGCTTGGGGTGGAACTTTTGAATTACAAGGGGCTGACAAAAGGAGGCGAAGCGACAACTTTTGTGGAGAACGGGGAGATACGAGGCGTACCCGCCATCCCCTCTTCAAGCAACCAAATGGTGCGGTTCTTATTCCACGGATTTTCCATGAAGGCGTACACGGTGGCTTGGGGGGCTCCGTTCAATTACGAATCGGCGGGATCAATTCAAAATTATCACTGGGGAAGGCCTCTATTGGACGCCAACAAGCCATTTTCCATTCACTTCATCTTCCGGAAATCACCCTTTTCCGCAAAACTTCCCGCTCCGCCTTTTGTTCCGCGCGCCACGGTGACGGCGGGACTTTACTATTCCAACCTGCCATGTAAATGGAATATCGATTTAGGGACGCCTCAAGCCTTGCGGTATCTCCGCAACGCTGGGATTGATTCCTTGACACTCCACTGGAAGGCGTTCAACTATCATGATCGGATGGTGGCGAAAGGGGCGGGGCAGCTTTCCCTTGCAAGTTTGACACCTGGTGTGGATATCATCCGACCCATCTTCATCCGTCTTCCGGATTCCGGCTATTACAGTTTGCTTTTCAGTTTGTCCGATTCCAAAGGGCGAATGCTTCGCAGTGACTTTCTCACACGATGCACGTTAATCCATCGCGTTGCTGGAATGGTGAATCGTTTGGACAACCTGAAAAATGGCTCGATGGATGATTATGATGTGATGGCGATGATCGGAATCGGAGCCGTGCGAGAAAGCCACAATATCGGCGATTATTTTTCCACGCAACAACAAAAAGCTCCGCAATGGCAACCTGTTCCAGGAACATCCCCCGCCATTTGGATGCATGTCAACGATTTGGATACTCTGTTCTCTCATGCATCTCACCAAAGCGAAAAATACGGCATACCTTACTTCTTCCAGGCAAATTCCCGTCCTTCCTACGCCACCCCCTCTAACTACGAAGCGATGGCTTATGCGCTCGTATCCCGTTACCACTCCTTATGCCATGTCTGGGAGGTTGAGAACGAGCCTAATTTTTCCTATTCGCCGCAAAACTATATCCGTCAAGCCCTGATACCTTTTTCCAAAGGGGCGCACCGAGCCGATCCCTCATGCATCGTGATGGGTCCCGCTTGCGTAGGGGTGAAAGAGACCTTGGAATTCATGCGGGAGATATACAAGGAGAAAGCCAACAAGTGGCTGGACGCGGTCTCAACCCACACCTACCCCGGTCCGGGGGAAAGCTGGGAGCAGTTTGGCAATACGACAATGATCAGGGAGTTACGAAGCTGGATGAAGGCGAACGGGGATGGTGTGAAAGAGATATGGCAAACCGAACAGGGATATGAGTGGGAGAACTCGCCCAAAATTCAGTCGGCTCGATACACCGTTCGGCAATTTTTGCAGGGAGCGAGGCTTGGGATATCTCCATTTCATCAATACTATTTCTACCCGCAATGGAATGGTTTTGAGGATTGGTATCTTGACGGAGGTGGCGAGGCTGGCGACGAACACTCCCTCACGCTATCCGGAGCCGCGCTTCGTTTTCTGGCGGAGCAGCTGAACGGGCGTCATTACGTGGGGGATGTTCCCCCGAGATTGTACAAGGGGATCTTTCTATCCCGCTTCGACGGGGGGGCTGGGGATGTGGTTGTCGCATGGACATTCGATTTTCCCTACACGTTAAAATTGAGAATCCCCAAGTTCGAAGGCGCCTATAACATGATGGGAGAGCCTGTTCCTGTGAGAGTAGCCCCTCATGCCGTATACTCCATGAGCATCTCCGGGGAGCCAATCTATATCCATTTGGCGACGGGTGGCGAGATAAGGGTGTTAAACCATCCGTTTGGCACGAATTTGGCCTTGGCTTCCCAGGGAGCCGTGGCGACGGCGTCCTCCTCGGATGCAAAGCACCCCCCATCCTACGCCAATGACGGATTGTGGCAATTATGGGATAAAGCCCCCGGATTGCCAGGAAGAACCGCGTGGCAAAGCGCAATCCCGAATCCCTCAGCCAAACGTCCTGACTGGTTGGAGATACGGTTCCCGTCCCCGAAGCGCATCGATCGAATAATCGCACTCTGCTATCTCCCAGCGGTCAACGCCTCCCCAAGGGATTATCAGTTTCAAATCCTCACGCACGGAAAATGGAGGACTGTGCAAAACGTTCGGAAAGCGAATGGATGGTCGATGATGTCGACATTTCCCCCAGCGAACGCCTCCGCGATAAGGTTTGTGATCAGTCGCATTAACGATGGTTGGCAAACGAATAGAAAATGGATGAAAATCCTCATGGGTTCCCGTTCAACCCACTACACGGATAGTAAAACGCTTGTTTCCGAGTTGGAGGCTTACGCTCATTGATTCCCGGGGAGAGTGACGTTGAATCCCCCCGCTCACGAGGATAGATCGATCAAGTCGACGCCATCGGTTCCAGGGGATGAAATCCAAGAGGTTAGAGCGTTTATTTGCGGAAGATTGCGCGTTTGCAGAATGAATTTGATGTGCATTACGCGATTATATGATGTAATATGTCATTGAGCCAAAGGAAAGGGGGATGGATATTCTGGGACAAGCGATCGCCATTGTCATTATCGGACTGTTCATCGGATACATACTCTGGGGGCGTTCGGATCGAGGACGTGATTTTCTCACGCGCATGGGAATGATCTCCGCTCCGAAAAAACGCACTCGTTTCGTGAAAAAGACGCCATCATCCAAAATGACCCCCGTTAAAAAAAGCGGCGGATCGAAAAAACGCACAACGGTTCGATAACACGATGAATTCGATCCTTAATCGCAACGTATGGATATCGATTTTCCTTGTACCGGTTCTGCTGGCTTTTGGAGTTGGGGTTTTTGCCGCAATGGTTTTTCGCTCGGAAATGGCGACTCGCTCTCGATGCCTCGGTAATGAACGGAGGTTAGGGGTTGCGCTCATGCTATATGCGGAGGATTACGAGGAGTGCCTTCCACCCCCTTCGGTTAGTGAGAATCATGGCCGCCGGATTTTTTGGATTAGCCTCATCCACGGTTATTTGGAGGGAGGTGGAAACGTATTCAATTGCCCGGACAATTCCGCCAAAGGCGACGTGGACAGAAGATACGGAGCGTCCTATCCATGCAGTTACGCGTTGAATGGAAGATTCAACAATTTTTTCATGAAGGGGCCGTTTCCTCTCACACAACTGGATATCCCCTATGAGACGGCGATGCTCGTGGAGGCGGGCGGGGAGAGACGCAATGGGCCCTTCGCCCCGCCCGCCACGAATAAAGCTTCATCCGTCTATTGGGACACCGCAGGTTTCGGAAACCTCTACCCCTCCCCTCACGCAGGCAAGATGTGCGTTCTTGCGGCGGATGGTCATGCGGCTGCCGTGAAGGTGGAGCACTATGATCGAATGGACCACAACCCTGTGTATGGATGTCTCGGCGATGATATCTACAACTGGAACGGTGGTTTTCCAAACGGAAAAACGGATGTTCCGCCTGCGCAATAGGTTAATGAATACTGGAAAGGATCGCGACCGCTTTGACGGTTTTCAGGTGCGACGAGACATATGAAAAAGATCGAATGCATTATCAGACCCATGAAATTGGAACAGGTGAAGATCGCCCTCGGAGAGTCCGGGGTCACGGGGATGACAGTGGATGATGTGCGCGGGGCGGGGCGGCAAGGCGGTATCAGAGAGAATTTTCTCGGCGAGGGATATGTGATTGACTATCCATCCAAGATTCGCCTCGAAATGATTGTGCGGGACGAGGAGGTGGAGGATATCGTGGAGACCGTCCTCGCACACGCCCGAACGGGGGAGCCTGGGGATGGAATGATCTTTATTCAGCCTTTGGAGGACGCCATCCGCATTCGGACCGAGGATCGAGGGGATGAGGCGATATGAAAGGAATCCGAATATGAAGGGGAAGGAACGTGTCAGGAGTGGGTTTACGCTGGTGGAGCTTTTAATCGTTATCGCAATAATAGCGATTCTTGCGGCAATCCTCTTTCCGGTTTTCGCCAAGGTTAAAGCCTTGGCGCAACGCACCACATGCACCTCAAACCTTGGTCAATTAGGCGACGCCATGATGATGTACATTCAGGATTACGATGAAAGATTCCCTGTGGCGGATTTTTCGGACAACCTCCTCGACTACCCCCCGCCGGTGCATCATTGGTCTTTGAAGCAGGCGATAGGGGCGTATGTGAAAAACGACGACGTTTGGTATTGCCCCACGATGCGAGCGCAGCCCGATCGTGCGAAGTACTATCCCACGGACTACAACTATCTTTGCGTCCACGGTTGGAGCGAGTTGCCCTATTTTTCTGGTTTTAACAACGATACGGAAGGGGTTTGCGGTCATCCGCTTGCGGCGATCGCCAGAACGGCGGAGAAACCCATGATCGTTTGCGACGGTTTGGGGGAGCATATGGGCACCACCACCGAAGCGGTCTTCAACAACGGACTTGGCGGTGTGCTTGGGGGGCAGAACATGCTTTATGTGGACGGGCATGTGAAACTCACACCGGGGACCTACCAGAGGATAGTCTCCCTCTATCAGTTACCGGATAATTAAATTATCCATAAATATTAGCCCGAGTTAGCCTTATGATTGTTTAACTGCATCTTACGGTGCGTATTCCATTCAGCGCTTCGCTATAGTGAAATCCGTCTCGATGGACATGTTGCCCCCGTTCATGCAGGTCGTGAATGCAAAGCTCCCTTCCACCGATATCATGCATGATCGCTTCCATGTAGCCAAGTATCTGAACACCCCAGTTGACAACACCAGACGCTCGGAGCGCCGAAAACTCTCCAAAAGGGAGGATGGCTCCCTGAAAAGATCGAAGTATCTCTGGCTTCGTGCACCGGAGAGGATGACCGAGAAGCAGTGCGAGACTTTTGGCTTATGTCAGGTATAAAGTTACGAACGCATCCGCCGAGGGGTTGAACTCACTGATCCGGCAAATCAAGTCAAACGCCAAAGGCTTCAGGAGATTCGTCAATTTCAGTATTGCAGTCTTGTTTTTCATAGGAAAGCTTGATCTCAGTCCACAAACTTCCCCATAGAGCCATAAAAGTAATATCCAATGCAGGTAATTGCAAAATTCCCTAATCAAACATTTCGCTAAGCGTGAAATGTGCGATATCCGCCTCATTTTCCGAATTTTGCAATTACCTCAATGAAAAGAAAATATTTTTTTGATAATATCCAGGAAATATCACATAACTGGCATATATTATGCAGTATCTCTTATCATGGCTATACTTGCCAGAGTCCATAAGGAAGGAGGAGGGGAATGAAAAGAGCTTTTACGTTGGTTGAATTGCTTGTTGTTATAGCAATCATTGCCATATTATCCGCGATCTTGTTTCCCGTATTCGCTCGCGTGCGTGAGGAGGCGCGCAGAACCACCTGCACATCGAACCTGCAGCAGTTAGGCGACGCAATGATGATGTATATCCAGGACTTTGATGAGCGTTTCCCAGTCGCGGATTTCTCGGATAATTTGCTGGATTTCCCGCCGCCTGTGCATCACTGGTCGCTGAAACAAGCAATCAACCAATATGTCAAGAGCGATGACGTATGGTACTGTCCCACCATGCGCGCCCAGCCAGGCAGAACGCAGAACTACCCAACGGACTACAATTTCCTTTGCGTGCATGGTTGGAGCAAGTTACCCTATTTCTCCGGTTTTAATAACGACACGGAGGGGGTGTGCGGACATCCGCTCTCCGCAATCGCCAGATCCGCAGAGAAACCCATGATCGTTTGCGATGGTCTGGGGGAGCATATGGGCACCACCACCGAAGCAGTCTTCAATAACGGTCTGGGGGGAGTCTTGGGCGGTCAAAATATGCTTTATGTGGATGGGCATGTGAAGCTGACCCCTGGCACGTACCAATCCATTGTCGCACTGTATCAAATGCCTAACAATTAGTCTCAACTTGTCAGTGGTACCATTCTCGATTTCAAGGAGCTGCGAAGATGAAAGGAGTATTTCGAATTATCCGTCATCACCTTTTATTCCGCAATAGACTTTTACCGCTAGTGCTTATGTTCGTCTTAGTGACAACCCTGATCGCACATGCCGAATCATCGGATTCCAAGGAAAAGGATCAGTCCACGGGTGCGCTGGAACAGATGGCGATCAGCAAAAAGATATTCACACCGAATAAATGGTGGCAATTCGAGGGACATGAGGAGGAGTTGCCAGTCCTTTATGCGGTGGAGGAGACCGGTATCGTGGACTTGGGCGGTCGTTTCACCGTACATCAGGGTGCGGAAGTGCATTATTACGTACTAAAATTACCGACTCCCCAAACCGCTCATAAAATGTTTTTGCACTGTATAAAATTGCCTCCTCTGGCGCGAAATGTCAAAAGAAGCACACAAGTACTGCATGATGGCGAGGAAGGGTTTCAGTATATGGATATCACATTGGATAACTCCCGCAATCCAGCCGGATGCGTGGAAGAGGCTGTGATCCGATACGGCAATTATCTGGTGGAGATACTCGGAAAGGCGGATTTGAAGGTATTTGGACCCAAGCCCATCAAGGGCGATCGTCAATTCCTATGCGAGCCTGTTTTTAACAAGGTGAAATCGGTTGTTTTTAATAAATGGAAAAGTTACAAGACCCTATTGGCTGTAAAATAGCCACTCTACCGGGTTGGATATATCCCGAGAGGGATGGCATTCCACCTATTCTCACTTCATATGATGTTCTAATTCTCTTGGAGTAAAGATGAAAGGAGATATCTCGATGTATAAAAAGTATCTTTTATGTGCTGTACTTCTGATTGTTTTTCTATGGTCGGCTGCTATCACCGCTCAAGCAAACTCGGCATTCATTAAGAAATTCTACACAAAAAGCGGAGTTCTATTGTTGGGATATGCGCCCAAAACCGTAGTGAATATTTATAACACCGGAGGGAAGATCGCATGGTATGGAATTGTGACCAACAACAATAAAACACCCTGCGAACTGAAACCGGGGTGGTATACGTTACGATCCAATGACGATGTGATTCTCCTCTCCACCGATTTGGCGGCCATTGGAATCCCATCCATCAATGAGATAAACGCAAAGATTAAAGCCGCAAGCGTCAAAAACAAAAGCGGCGTCTTCAGTTCCGTCAATCCGACGCTCTGGCTTGAACCTGTTCCCTGGGTGGCGGATAGCACCTATGCGAATAATCCGCCCGATTTCGCAAGCATGCATGTGATCTTCGCGAATGTCCCCACCCGATTAAAGGTTGTGGTGAAGGGGGGAACGCCTCCATACTCGGTTGTGTGGGATCCCGAAAGCAATGCGAATTTCCTACCGGCGATTAACACATCCGATGGATATTCCGGAGCGGCGGCGATGTATACTTACAATCTCCCTATCGGTACGCCGATCAAGGCGACTGTTACCGTAACGGATAGTGTCGGGAATACAGCGACCGGTTACTATTATATGATCGTCGGCAATCCAAGTATCGCCGGGCAGAGAATAGCCCGTGCAACGGATGAAGGGCTTTGGTATCTGCACACACAGATGATACGTACTGACAGCTACAATTCCAACGCCAATATGCCACCAGTGGATGTCGGCACTATTGATGATGCCAATTACGGTAATGTGACGATAGGTCCAACATCGATGTACGCCGTGGACCTGGAAAATACGGGACACTCCATAACCGGCGGTAAAAACATCAGCAACGATCCAACCAAGGACGCTTATGTGGAGGATCTCAACCGAGCGATCAACTATTTGACCGATCCCGGGGTGCTAGTGGCGACAACTCCAGCCAATCTGCAAAAGACCTACACGGGAATTGGCACGGTGGACGCCGACACGCATGGTCCAAACGGCGTGCCGAACAATATCATTCTCGTTCCGAATACCTATCCGGAAGTGTATCAGGGCGGGATGCAGTTGCAGGCGATCTCTCAAGCGGGGTTTACCGACGCCCCTGTACCAAATCGAACCGATTACTCCAGTTATTACGATCTGATCGGGGATTTTGTGGATGGTTTCCAATACGCTCAGGGAGTATCCGGCAACTCGGAGGGTGGCTGGAGATACACCTTCAACTATGGAGATTCGGATGGGTCCGCCGTGGCATGGGCATGCATCGGACTGGGCGCGGCGGAGGCGGCGAACACGCTGACTCCCAACCCTTCGCATGGCCCCATCGCGGTGGCGAGTTATGTGAAAACCGCCTTGAACCAATATTGGTTAAACTACGATGATCAAACCAGTATCGCAACCACCGCATATGGAACGGACTATCTCAATGACCCGACAAACGGGCACAATGGTCAAAACCGATATTTCCATGATTACGGCGGAATGGGATACACCGGTCTGTTCTGGCTGAATTTCGGCAAGACGGGAGGGGGACTGGTCGCCCTGATGTTCTCCGGAGCCAATCAATCGGATCCGCGGGTCCAAGCCGCCGTGGGCTTCCTCTACCGATTTTTCTACACAAACGATATAGAAGCCGGCTGGAGCGGTTCCAGGGATTCCTATGGAATGTATAACGCTCTGAAGGGTTTGGTGGAAGCCGGTTATTCCCAGCAAACCATCACCGATCCGTCGGGTACGGGGGGGAACGATTTGGATGGCTTCAAATTGGATCCAATCGACTGGTTCTCGGTGTTCACGGATTTCATAGCGGGAACTTCCGCAAGCGATCTGGGGCATCAATCCTGGCCAGGCAATACGACCCTGAACTCCCCCGCCTTCAGCTCCGCTCAGGACGGGCACTTTGAACCTTCCGGCACGAGAACGGGTACCTACCCTCCTTTGGATCAAGGAGAGTGGTTCAGAGGAGCGGCGGACTCCAATGCAGGTGTGAATTTAGTGACGGAATGGGACATCGCCATCCTGCAGTCCTCCGTCATCAAACCGGCTCCCGTGGCGGTAATCGCTCATCCGGATACGGCATCCAACGAAATCTATATCCCCGTGAGCGTGAATGGTTCACCCTACTTCGCCACATTCGATCCGGGTAACTCTTTCGAGCTGAATCCCTCCGCCACAATCATAAAGGTGGCTTGGGATTACGGGGATGGGTCACCGGGGGTGAGCTACACGCTGCCTATTCCCAGCCCCGTTGGCGGCAAAGTTCCGGTGAATACGGCGCTCTATCCGACTGGTGACACGGTGCAACATCATTTCACCACCAAAGGGGACTATATTGTCAAGTTAACGGTAACGGACGATCAGGGTCAATCCAACTCAACCACCGTTACGGTGCATGTGATTCCCGCGCCCTATCCGCCTGTGGCGGTGCTTAATGTCACCGCGACAAACGGGTCCAGACAGAATGGGGATACGGTGGGTGTGTTGACCGATGGTTCCGTCACCTTGCAAATGGACGGCACCAACTCCTTCAACCCGGACCCCACCAGCGTTAATCCTCCGCATAACGCCAACGGGATCAGCGCCTTCGCATGGGAATGGCCGACCACACCAAACGGAGTATCGGAGGTTCCACCGCTCTTCGATGAAGGAACCGCCGCAAACGACCCCAATTTGAATGCGGGATCGAAAGCCGGTCTGCAAACCTACAAGTTCCAGTTCGATATTAATAATCTGCCTCAATCCATCTTGATTGGGTTCATGGTGGCTTCGGATATCACTCAAAGCAATGGACAACCGCCAAACAGCGCGGTGATCTATAAACAGATCAATCTGCTTCCCAACAGCCAGATCCCGCCTGTGTCGATTATCCTGAAGAACCTGTACGTGCATAACATCACCGATACGACGGCTGTTGTAAGTTTTGACACCTACGACAGCAATGGACCGGTGCCGACGAATGGGACGGTGGATTATGGCTTAACCAAATCCTATGGAAGCGTAATGAATGATAACACGGGCGCTAGTCATCACGATGTGGTTCTATCGGGATTGACACCGCTGTCCACATACCACTACACAGTGATCATTACGGCTACGGTGGGGACTGCAACCGCCAGTTCCTCGGATAATACGTTTGCAACCTTATCGGCCGGCACACCGATCCTTAATTTCCAAGTCTCGAGCCATACAGCTCCAGATCCCAACAATATCGTTACGGTGACATATAGTATGACCAACAATGGCGGAGGAACCGCTAAGAATATTGTCCTGACTAATTTCTTCGCGGGAAGTTCCGTGGTAACCGCTAACGGTGCGAGTGTTACACTGCCCGCACTCGCCCCTGGAGCCACGGCGACGTTCACACTGAAATGGAATGTCACAAATGACAATCCGTTTAAAAGCTACGCCACTGGCTTCATTGCGGCATTCACCCCGACCTCAGGGACACCTGTATACAAGAAGACCGTGATCCTGCTGGTTCCGGCTCCTTAACGCTCATACCGGCTTTACGGGAAATCAACCCGTAAAGCCGGATACTTCACGAAAGGAAATACTTTAATGAAACACAGTAAATGGTTGTTTTCCATTGCGGCGCTGATCATTATGAGCTTGTCGCCAGCGGTATCAAAAGCCCAGCTCTGGTCATTCATCATGTTGGATGCTTCGAACAATCCAGCTCCGGGTACATTGCAAATCACGTTAAGTCCAGTGAATTCAAACGCCATTCCGAGCAATATGACCCTGAATATCAACGGTATGGTCACGGACTATTCGTCAACGGGTGCGGCTCTCTATTTAGGTTCGTTTTCAACCGGATATTCCTCAAGCGCGCCGATTGGGGACGCCAATCCCTTCTTCACGATGAATGGCGCGGGAGCGCCCGACACGCCCGGCATTCCGTCGTGGTTCGGAAGCAGCGTGGACCCATCCTCGCCGTCATCAATTAACCTTGGAACGTTTGACGTGACCTCCTTCCTGCAATCGCTGCCTGCGGATGGCGCGCCTCACCAGGTGTCCATGGATTTCACTTTAGGCGCCACGGACAGTTCATTACAAAATCCATTTGATCCCAACAATCCTGATATAACGCCGGGCCCTCCAAGTTTGCTTGTACAAGGACAGGTGAATCCGACGGGGGGGGTGAACGTGCCCGAACCGGGGGTGATTGGAATGTTATTTAGCTCATTGACAGGATTAACCCTATTCAAGCTGCGAAAAATCAAATACAGCTAACTCTTCTCCTCACTTCGGGAGGGATATGCTCATCCCTCCCTCCCCATCCTCTTTTCCCAAAAGATCGAAATACATGTGGAAGACAATTTGATATCCTAAGCGGCAGTGTCGATTTGATAATACGAGCCAAGGATTTTTTTGGTAATGACAGGAGACTTAAAAAAATATGTGAAAAAAATCACGTATGATTAACTGTTTGGCATGGATATTGCAGGAAATGGATTTGTATGAATCTTGAAATGTAATTAAGCTTGGGACGTTATCTATTTTTTACTCCCTGGATGGAGATACAAAATGCGAAGAAGACCTGATGTTGGATTCACCCTCATCGAATTGCTTGTCGTAATAGCAATTATCGCCATCTTGTCAGCAATCCTGTTTCCCGTTTTCGCACGGGTGAGAGAGATGGCGCGTCGCACCGCATGCTCCTCCAACCTTCATCAACTCGGGCAGGGAATGATGATGTATCTGCAGGATATGGATGAGCGATTCCCCGTGGCGGATTTCAGCGATAATCTGCTCAATTTCCCACCCCCGATACACCACATCTCACTGAAAACGATTTTGCATCCCTATGTTCGAAACACGGAGGTTTGGAGCTGTCCCACGATGCGCGCCCAGCCCAACCGCGCAGCGGAGTACCCCACGGATTACAATTATCTGTGCGTCCATGGTTGGGCCGCCTTGCCTTTCTTTTCCGGCTTCGACAACGACACGGAAGGAGTCTGCTCTCATCCCCTCGCTTCGATCTCCCGCTCATCGGAGAAGCCTATGATCATATGCGACGGGCTGGGCGAGCACGTTGGGTTGACCACGGAGCAGGTCTTTAACAACGGGATGGGAGGAGTTCTAGGGGCTCAAAACGTGCTATACGTGGACGGACATATCAAACTAACCCCCGGGGACTATCGTAAGATCGTTTCACTTTATCAGACTCTTAACAACTGAAAACGCATTCCGACTCGCCGTCATGAGTCCAACGACATCAAGAGGTGTTCCAATGAAAGTCAAATATCACTATCCGCTTGCGATTATCAGCATCTTGGCTTTTGCATGCTCGTTCTCCTATGCCGAAGAGGAGGAGCATGACTTCTCCAAGATCAAACAGCAGCCCGAAATCAAAGCTTTGATGGTCCCCAAATCCCTCTTCGTCCCTAACAAATGGTGGCAGTACGAGGGTATCAATGACGATCTGCCGCGAGCCTATGCGGTGGAGCAATACGGACGTGTCAGCCTGGGAGGACGCTTCGTCCTCGCCAAAGGGGCTCTTGTGAGCTACCGAGTACTTGAGTTCCAAAACGCGGATCAGGCGCACCAGCGGTTTCTCTCCCTCTGCATGCTTACGCCCGCCAGGAATGTGAGGATATCCTGGACAAAAATCCCCGACGGACAGGAAGGCAAACAATATCGCCGTATCACGCTCAACGATAGCGGAAAGCCAGTGACGATGCTGGAGGGAGCGATAATGCGTTACGGCAGATTCGTCATCGCCGTGACGGGAAGGTCGGACTTGCGGGCGTTCGGACCAAAACCCGGATACGGCGAGAGAAAATGGATGTGCGAGCCGGTCTACGAGAACGTCCTTCAAGCGGTCAGAACCAAATGGAGGGGAAGTAAGACAATCCTCGCCGAATATGAAAAAAAGAAAGGAAATAATTGAAAGTCATTGGACAGCCGTGAAATAGATACGCCTTTCAATCGAATGGCGCGAATCGTCCGCAGACGCAGGATGCGCGAATTCGGCGGTTGTCAGACTTTAAAAACCATGTGGCAAGAGATTCATCCCTTACATTCATTCCAATGCCATTGCCCAAGGAAGACAAGTGAAGACATCGGATCGCCATTTGTTCCGAGTCCTTGGAGCATATCTTGAAGTATGTTACAAAACTGTTCCAGTCTCTCTGCGATGAGAGGCGACATAGGAGGAATTGAAATGGCACTCAGGAAATACATGTTGTCGATTGCGGCGATCCTGATTGTTCTCTCGGGAAGTTCAAGCGTCGCGATGGCGCAGATGCAAACGCGCCAAAAGGTCTTTACAAAATCAGGAGTGGTATTGCTCGGATACGGTCCACCTATCCAAGTGGAGATATACGATCAATCCGGCAAAAAAGCTTGGTATGGCAAAGTGGATTCGAAAGTGAAAATCCCCTGCCCCTTGAAGGAGGGGTGGTACCAGATCAAGGCGAATGACGATCTTATCGTGGTGGATACGGATCTCGCTCTAACGAAGAAGCCCTCCACTGCGGATCTGTTGAAAAAATTGGCGAAATCACCCAAGGTCAAAGCGGCGAGCGCAGCATACAGCGTTTCCACTTTGCAGATATTGCCCGTTCCATGGGTGGCGGACTCCACTTTCGCCAACGCCCCTCCGAGTTTCGCGAGCATGCATGTCATCTTCAATAACGTGCCCACGAGACTCAAGGTGGTGATCAAGGGAGGCTCGCCCCCCTACAGCGTGGTGTGGGATCCCGAGAGCGATGGGAATCCCCAGAGCCCAATTAACGCCGCTAACGGATACAATGACGGTGCGATGTTCTGGACGTACAACAAACCCGCAGGAACGCCAATCAAAGCCACTGTGACGGTGACGGACAGTGCAGGGAATGTCGCTGTGGGATACTATTACATGATTGTGGGGAATCCGAGCGTGGCGGCACAGAGAGTGGCTCGATCCACGGACGAAGGGCTTTGGTATCTGCACACGCATATGCAGCGTAATGACGGATACAATAGCAACGGAACCGGGCCATTTGTGGATGTTGGGTACATCGAAACATGGTATCCCATATCCGAGACGGCGATGTATGCAGTCTGTTTGGAGAACACCGGTCATTCCATCACGGGCGGTAAGAACATCAGCAACGATCCAAGCAAGGACGCCTATGTGGACGATCTTAACCGTGCGATCAATTTCCTGACGGATAGCGGAAACCTTATTGCGACAACGCCTGCATCCCTAGTGAAAACCTACGACGGTATCGGCGATTGCAATGTGGACACCCATGGTCCGAATGGAGTCCCCAACGGAATCGTTCTCTGTTCCAACGGATATCCGGTCTATGAGGGAGGAATGCATCTGCAGGCCCTCGCTCAGGCGGGTTTTACGGATGCGCCTGTTCCAAACCGTCCGGAATACGCCAGCTACTATGATCTCATCGGCGATTTCGTGGACGGGTTCCAGTATTCCCAATCCCCGTACGGATGGAGCGAGGGAGGGTGGCGTTATGACTTCAATTACGGTGATTCCGACGGCTCCGCCGTGGCTTGGGCGTGCATTGGATTACGTGCGGCCGAGGTTGCGAACACACTCACTCCGAACCCGTCTCATGCGCCGATCACCGTGGCGCATTATGTCAAAACAGCGTTGAACCAGTATTGGTTGAATTATGATCAGGACAATGGAGTGGAAAACGCGTTTGGCTCCGTGGACTATCTGGATGACGCTGCAAACGGACATACGGGTCAATACCGCAATTTCCATTCTTACGGGGGCATGGGGTACACCGGTGTTTTTTGGCAGAATTTCGGAAAGACCGGTGGGGGATTGGTCGCTCTCATGTTTTCCGAAGCTGATAAGACCGATCCGCGAGTGAAGGCTGCGGTGGGATTCCTCTATCGTTACTTTTACACCTACGATCCCTCCGCGTGGTGGAGCAGTTCCCGGGATTCCTACGGGATGTACAACGCCCTGAAGGGGCTGCTGGAGGCGGGGTATTCTCAAAAATCCATCATCGATCCCAACGGAAGCGGCGGGAAGACAATGGATGGGTTCAACAACACCCCGATTGACTGGTTCGGCGAATTGGTGGACTTTATTGCGGGAAAATCCGATCAGGATCTAGGGCATCAGTCTTGGCCAGGAAATGCGACATTGACATCGCCCGTATGGTCCTCCAACAAAGATGGGCATTTCGAACCGAATGGCGCGCGAAGCGCGGCGATTGCACCGTTCAATCAAGGGGAATGGGGTACGGGAAGCTCGGACGGCTCCGCAGGCGTCTATCTCGTCACCGCATGGAATATCGCCATCATGCAGTCCACGGTGTTCACGCCGGCCCCCGTGGCGGTGATCGCTCATCCGGACACCTCGTCCAATGAAATCTACATTCCAATACAGGTGAATACGGTTGATTATTACGCCAAATTCGACCCGGGTAACTCGTTCGAACTGAATCCATCAGCAAGGATTGTCCATATACGATGGGAGTTTGGCGATGGAACCAGCGCGGTGGAATACAATCTGCCGGTTTTGGGCGTGATAGGCGGAAAGGTGCCGATCAACACGGAGGTCTACCCCTCAGGCGACACCGTTCTGCATCACTACGGGGCGGTCGGTGATTACAATGTAAAGCTGACTGTCACGGACGATCAAGGGCAATCGAACTCCACCACTATTACGGTGCATGTGATTCCGGCTCCGTATCCTCCTGTCGCGGTGCTGGCATTCAATGCGGTTGGGTCACGTCAAAGCGGAGACATCGTGGGTGTGCTTCAGGATGGAAGCGTCACCATCCAATTGGATGGCTCCGGATCCTATAATCCCGATGTTGCGAGCGTCTCCACGCCCAGAAACGCCAGCGGTATCAGTTCCTTCGCATGGGAGTGGCCAACCACATCTAACGGATTATCGGAAGACCCATTGCAGTTCGACGAGGGGACTCCCGCAGGCGACCCTAATTTGAATCCCGGATCGAAACTGGCGACGAACACCTACACCTTCCATTTGGATATCAACAATCTCCCGCCATCCATCCTTATCGGATTACGGGTGATGTCCAATATCACGCAAATCAATGGCATGCCGCCTAACAGCGCAACCATTTATAAACAGATCAATCTGGTTCCGAACAACAGCGTTCCGCCTGCGAAGATCATTCTGCGCAATGTTTACGCCCACAATATCACGGACACAACCGCAGTTGTGAGCTTCGACACGTTCGACGATAACGGTCCAATATCCACGACCGCGATCCTCTACTATGGACTAACCTCCGCCTACGGAACCAATGTCACGGATTCCAAACAAGCATCGCATCATGACATCACGATTACGGGATTGACTCCGTTATCAACGGTGCATTATCGCGTGAATGTCTCCTCGATCGGAGGCAACATCTCGGTTTCCACCACGGACGCCACCTTCCAGCTCCTGCCCGTCGGCATCCCTTTGTTGAGTTTCAAAGTGACCGGGCATGGGCAACCGGATGCTAACGGAATTATGACGGTGAATTATCAGGTGACGAATACGGGAAGCGGTTCCGCCAAGAACCTCACTTTGAGTGGTTTCATTTCCAACAAAGGCGTGATTTCAGCCAATCCCGCCAGCGTCGCCGTGCCGGATGTGGCGGCTGGCGGGATTCAAGTCTTCACTTTGAAATGGAACGTCAACGCGAATAATCCTCTTGTCACCTTCGCCACGGGCTTCAAGGCGAAGTTCCTGAATGCAGGAGGCTCCGCCTATTCAAAAACCGTCACATTAACGGTAGTGGCTCCATGAATCGACCCAAGGGTTCGGCGGCGAAAATGACGCCGAACCCTCATTCAATAAGAAAGGAAGAGAATAAGAATGCTACACCGAATGAAATCCTTCATGCAAATCTCAGTGGTATGTATCGTATTGTCGATGCCTGCGCTATCACAGGCGCAGATGTGGAGCTTTACGATGCTGGATTCCCTCTCCAATCCCGTTGCAGGAACCTTGGAGATCATCTTGAATCCTGTCACTCAGGGAGCCATCCCCATTTTATCGCCAATTGATATCAATGGATTGGTCACAAATTCGGCGGATAACGCACCGGGTGATGATCTTACCCTATCGGGATATTCCGTTTCATCAGCCCAACTACAGGGATCCGTTGACGGGCAGCCCTATTTCACGTGGGATGGAGAAACCACTCCGGACACCCCCTCCATTCCTAGTTGGTTGGGTGATGTTATTTCACCGGGGTTTAATGAAACGGTGCCTTTGGGTTCATTTGATCCAAGCGCATTTCTTGCAACACTGCCTGCGGATGGGCAAATACACGCCGCCAGCCTGGATTTCGAAATCAGCGCCGAGGATGCAAGCGGGGCTGATTTCAATCCTCAACAACCGAGCATTATCCCCGGACCACCCAGCCTGATCGTCAAGGGGCAAGTGAACCCTTCCGGTGGTCCCATCGTTCCCGAGCCATCCACTCTGGCGTTTCTTCTGAGCGCGGGTGCGGGGGCGTTAGGGTTTGTTTTCAGAAGGAGATGATACGATGGGAACGGATTCGGCGCTGACCACGCCGAATCCGTTCATGCTTCCTAAACATTAGGGGGAGCGATATGAATGCAATTCCTTCCATTTTGTTTGGCTTGATAAAGGGCTAGATCGGCTCTCTCCACGAGGTTGTTTCGATCCTTATCGTTTTCCGACAATGCCCCGATGCCGATGCTGATGGTGATGTGGATCGAGCGAGAATCATCAATCAGTATATGATTGCTCTCTATTATCGATCTCACTCTCTCCGCAGCAATGGCGGCCTCCTCAATGCGTGTGTGAGGGAGAATCACCGCGAACTCTTCGCCGCCATATCGAGCCACGATCTCCGTCTCGCGCAGGGATTTCCGTAGTCTCAGTCCCGTTTCCGCCAAAACCATGTCGCCAATCCCGTGACCGTATGTATCGTTCACACGCTTGAAATGGTCAATATCTATGATGAAGAGCGACATTGGCGTGGCGTATCTCCTTGCACGCTTGATCTCGTTGTCGAGATTCATGTCGAAGTAGCGTCGGTTATACAGCCCGGTCAGTGCGTCCGTGATCGCCATCTGCTCCAAGGATCGCACCATCTCGCTTCTCGCGATGGTGATCGCTGCTTGACTAGCGAGAATGCTTAAAACCTGCATATCCTCCGGAGTGAAGGCGTAAGGTTTCGAGTGGCTAATATTGATAACTCCAATCACGTTCTCCTCCACGATTAAGGGAACGGAGATGAAACTGCGAATATCCTGCGGTATCAGTTCCACGTGCAGCAAACCTGGTTCCTTGCTGAGATCATGGATGATCAACTGTTTTCGCTTCTGGGCGACCCAGCCCGATATCCCTCTGCCATGCTCGAACGGGATGTGATCTATCAAATTAACGGCGCGTCCCCTTGTCGCTCGTGGCGCGAGTATGTTCTTATCCTGCTCCAGGATGAATATCGTGCAATTTTCGTAGGGCACCAGTCTGCCAACCACATCCAACACTCCGTTATACAGCTGGTCCATGTCCATGGCGTTTTGAACCATTTTGCTCATCTCATGCAGACTGGAGATTTCACTGTTTTTGCGTATGAGCTGTCGCTTTTGCTCCAAACCATCAATCGCACGGGAAAGAGAGGATTCCAGAGCCTTCATCCTCTCCTTGATCGAAGGGTGAAATCGACCGGTTCGTGGGGTGCAAAGCGCGATCACCCCGACAAGTGTCTCATGACTGGGTGCGACGGATCTGCCTGCGGGCTCATCCGCACGATTGCGTAAGATCATGGACACCAAAGTGTCGTTCGCCTCCGCCTCCTCCATCTCCACGTTTGCATATCCCTGAGTAACGCTCAAAAGGCTTCGGCAACACTCCTTGCGAATGTCCGAAGGCTGCATGCTTTCCGATGCGGTTATGGCTTGTTGTTGGAGAATGGGGATCGCGACCGCGCCCATCGCTGTGCGCAGCAGCATTCGTCGCTCCTCGGGATACCAAATCCATATCGCCCCCGTTCCCGCGTCGAATTCCGTCATAATGAAACGCAAAAGCTTTTCGGACTGCTTATCCGGGTCATCCCCTTCGAGCGAGCACAAAAGCGTTTCCTTCATTAGATGGAGATCATCAAGCCGTCCCTTTTGCTCGCGTGCTGCGGATGTTAACTCGTGACACGAAGATCGAAGAAGACGGTTTTGATCCTCCAGTTCCGCAGTTAGTCTCTCCATGTCCTCAACGGTTCTGGTTTTCAATGTGGAGCTGTTATCCGAGAGAGGACGCGCCCCGATAACCCATAACCATGCAATTGCAGCCACCTGGACTATAGCGGAGACATAGAGGATGGAATACCCGGTATCAATGGCGAGGCGAATATCCAGAACGCACGCTATCACAAGTGCGACGGCTCCCGCCCAAGCGAGCGTTCGACGCGCCAGAGGGAGCAAATGGCTCTTTTGACGGGGTTCCTTTTCTGGAATTAAATCGGAATCATTCGATTTCACCGGCTTTTTATCTCCGTCTTATCAATCATCTTTCCATCCGGTGTGAATACACTCATTTCGAGTGTATCCCCATTCACATCCACTTTGCAGAAATGATACACCGATAACGCCTTTTTCACATAAGGGGTGTCCATCCTTACGGGATATAGGGGAGCTCCCCCACCGCCCGTTACAATGTAGGTAATTCCGTTGACGATGTGTCGCTGATAATTATGGTCATGACCGGAAAACACCAGTTGCACTCCTCCGGCTTTAAGAATCGGGCCTAAGCGAGCGAGCAATCTTGCCGCCTCCTCCCGCCTGCCGCGAATTGCCGTGCAGGTGACGAAGGGGTGATGGCAAAAAAGGATCTTCCATCTAAAGTTTTTATGTTCCGCCAAATCCCTGCGCAACCAGCTCTCCTGACGAGTATATTCGGAAGGGGGAGCGTTGGTGTCCAAAGCGATGATGTGAATGTCGCCGTAGTCAAAGGAGTAATTGCGTGGAACATTGAAAAATCTAAAATAGGCGGGATTTTCCCCTTCGTGGTTGCCTAGTTCGGGGAAATACGGGGTGTTTCGAAGTAACGGCTCCGCCGTGGAGAAAAACCGTCCCCACTCTTTCAAATTGGAGCCATCCGCCACCTCGTCCCCCGTGTGCAAAATGAAATCATAGGAATACTTCGTCATTGCCTTGATGACTTCGGAGTGAATGTTATATTGCGTGCGGTTATCGCCGTAGACAGCGAACTGTACGGGCGCTGCGGAGCCGGTTCGAGGCGCGGTGCGGAACTCTCCGTCATAATTTCGGTTGGAACCGAGTATGCGATACCGATAAAATGTGGACGGAATCAGCCCCATTAGGCGCAGGCGATGAAATTCCGTTAAGGTCTCGTCGTCCACCTGTTTTTTTTCCAAAGGCTTATCCGCAGGCCAAAAAGACGCCGAACCCGATGTTTTTTCGTTCGTGATCCAACATAGAGTGACTAGATTCGGTTGAACATTCTGCAGATAAGGCCCGCCCCAAAGAGCCTGGATGGATGTTTGGGAGGAGGCGATCCCGGATAGTAATGCAAGCGAAAAACCAAACAGGATTGCTGTCATCGTCACAGGCAAGTTTTTGATTTTCATCGCGCAATACTCCTTTCCAAGGAACGGAGAAGTCATATGAAATAGTTTGACGCATTTAGCGGAAAAATACACCCCCTCTTGATTGCGCCTTTGCATGCGATACTGAATTGGCATGCGATATGCAGATAACCTGAATTAGTAAAACGTCACCGATTTTTTCGACAAATGGGCATGTTCATGATGACATCGCAAACCATAAACGAAGAAAATCCCCTGATGAATGCGCTTCGGATTGTCCATCGCAAGCTCAAGTGGGTTTTAATCCTGTTTTGTGTTCTTTCCCTGATTGGCGTGTGGAGAATCGAGCGCGAGCCTTCAAAAATTGAAATGACCGCCCGGTATCAGGTCATACCCCACGTCTTCATGAACGAAGGAACCCCCTATCCCCCCGCTGTGTTTTCGGATGCGGATTTTAATTCCTTGACCACTCTTCTCACGAACGAGATCGTAATCGGCAAAGTCTGCAAGTCTTCGCGTATTCCACGGAATGACATCTCCGTGAATTGCATGTCCAATCCCCAGGAAAGGATCGCCACCGTTAGCGTCACCGCGCCTTCGGAAGGTGCGGCAAAGCGGTGGCTGGAAACTATGCCGAAGGTTTTTTCCAATGTGGTCGCTCATGCGGTTCGATCCGAATGCGCAAGGGAGTTGGGCGTCCTTGGACGGCGAGAACGAAAGGTGAAATCCCGCATGGATATTTTAGCTCATCGCCATGAATCCCTTTCCCAGCAATCAGGGGACGCCGAAAAACTGCAACCCGGGTCGGGGGATTCAAACTCATGGGAAATGAACTCGCGATTTTTACGAGAGAGAATGCTTTCAGCGCGTCAGGAGCATAAGACCTTGGTAGCGTTGCTGGGCAATGAGCAGCCCTATAAGACCATTTTGGAAAAGGAGGATAATCCTGAATACCTCGCTCTGAAACAGCGCATCAAGGAGAGTAAGCGGGAAAGGGCAAGCCTGCTCATTTTATATAAGCCTGAGCATGTGCGCATTCAGCAGCTGGATGCCTCGATTGCAACCATGGAACGTGAACTGTCCGAACTGTCCCCATATGAAATTCAATCCAAAAAAGCGGACAACTTGCAATACCAATATCTCCGAGAAAGAGAGTTGGAAAAGCGGTTCGAGTTGGCGCGCCTAACAAGGGAATCGCTATCCGTCGCAGACATGAACGGCAAGAGAACGGGATTCCTTCGCAAGAGAAGAAGCATTGCGGGGGATTTGAAGAATGTCGAAACCGATTTGTCCGCATATCAAGAGGAGGACTTGCGTCTTCAAAGAGCCATCTCCGCCATTGAGCTATACGGGGAGCCCTTGCGTACCTATTTGAAAAGCGTTTCCCAAGGTCCGGAAGTGACTTCGTCATCCCCCCATCTGTTCCGCGAAGGCTTAGGCGTCATTTTCTTAAGCGCTCTCTTCTCGGCGATGATCATACTGACAATTGAAAAATGGTTCCACCGCGTGGACACCCCCGAGGAGGCGATGCGTCTCCTTCATGTGAATGAATGCGTGATTATTCCTCGATATTTCGGTTCCTCCTATGAGAGCGTCAATGGTTTTCGTCAACTCTACGACAAAGTGCTAAATCGGATAGGCGGAGGGTGTTCAAAAGGTGCGAGCGATTTCGAATTGAATTTCATCTCATGGAACAGAAAAAGCGGCAAATCCTATGTGGCGGAAAGGCTCTGTCAGGTGTTGAACGATCATGGATATAACGCCGTGGTGGAGACAAACAGCGGATCCCATATTAAAACCGAGAGGTTTCAAACAAAACGAATGGACGCGGTCAGAAGCATCCGCCCCAATGTCTCATATATCCTCCGGGAGGGAGGGAACCTTGAAACTATTTGGCGTAACAATGAAATCCCGGAATGGTCTGATCTGATCTGTTTTGTTGTTTCTCATTCGAGGAATACATCGGGAGACCTAATGCGCTCTTGCTCTATGTTGAATTCCTTGCCTCCCGACCGACTGATTCTAATCTACAACCGCGCCTCGATGACATGACGCATGATGAACGAATCACATCCGATCTTCCTCCAAACCATATGGAAGCGGAGGGATCATATTCTTAGCGAAAATATCACACCTTGCAAAGCGATATGAAACACAACTGGATTTGTTGGTTTCTATGTTTGTTTCAGATCGCAGCATGTTCTACTCATATTAGACAAAATTCGAAATCAAGACACGGTTCTGCTTGGTTGTCGGAAAGAGCGGAATATGCGAGCGGAAAAGAGGCGAAAAATGCGAACAAGGAAATGGTGGCTTCAAATTGCCGGGATAACCATCCTATTGTTTGTTTCCTTGGGGAGTGCGAGTTCCGATAAAAATGAGACGTTGGGAGTGGGAGACGTTTTGGAGTTAAGCGTAATGAATCATTCCGAATACGACCAAATCCTCACGGTGTTGGCGGATGGCTGCGTCGTGGTGAAAGGCTGCGGCTCCATGAACGCATCAGGGCTTACGGAAGCCGAACTTCAAGAGAACATTAGCCGGGAACTGAATAAAAAACTCAACAATGCGGTCATCTGTGTGAATTTGAAGGAATCGCGTTCACGTCTTATACGTGTGTTAGGGAATGTCAAACAACCCGGGGAACTTGTGTTAAGGCGGGGAATGCGGCTCTTGGACGCAATCGCCAATTCAGGCGGCTTTCTCACCCCTCAAATGAGGGTTGCGGGGAAACTCGTTCGAGGGAATGGAGGGATTTTCGATTTGGATGTGGCGCAGGCGATGCTCCGTCCTTTGGGGGATTCCAATCCAATCCTCGATACGGGCGACTTGATTATTTTGGAAGAGGTTCAGAATAAAAAGGTGCGTGTCCACATCATTGGGGAGGTGGTGAACCAAGGCGTGTTTGAAATGCAACGGGATTGCACACTTGCATCGCTTCTCTCCGAAGCGGGTGGACCGACTGTCTCAGCCGATATCGGGGCTAGCGTGGTGTGGCGCGGGAGGGAAAAGATGACCGCGCTGCCGGAAAATACGAACAAAGAGGATTGGATGAACGCCGCAAGAGGGTTTGTTCTTGAAGACGGCGATCTAGTTGTTGTTCCGAAAAATCAAAATAACTTCGCGATCATCGGACAGATAGGTAAGCCGGGTTTGTATCCCATCTCTCCTCCCAATGGCGTTCCCATCATGAATGCTTTGGCGGAGGCTTCGGGACCCACCTCATCCGCGGATCTCTCCAAGGCTGTTCTTATCCGTAACCGGGTTGATCAGTCGGTTATCGTGAAGATAAATCTCAATGATCTTTTATCAGGCAAGGAATACGTCGGCGTCAAGGTTCTGAATGCGGGGGATATCTTATACATACCTCCGAAGGGGAACCGCAGATTGGGTTGGGAGGATATACTCGCCCCGCTAACGGCTTTGAACGTGCTCGGGGTCAGGCTGTTCCATTAGTTTGCCAGAGGTGCTGATATGCGAATCGCTCTTGTGCATGATTATTTGGTGCAATATGGCGGAGCGGAGAGAACTTTGGAGGTTTTGCACTCGATTTTCCCCCGCGCCCCGATCTTCACTTCAATCTACAAACCGAATGCGATGCCTTCCATGATGAAGGAGTGGGACATTCGCGTGAGTTTTTTACAAAGAACCGTATTCTCCGCCAAATGGCACCGCATCGCGCTGCCACTATATCCGTTAGCGTTTGAAATTATGAACCTTAAGGGGTTTGATATCATCCTAAGCTCCTCCTCGGCATTCGCCAAAGGGGTGATTCCCAATTCTTGCAGCGAGCATATATGTTATCTGCATTCGCCGATGCGTTTTGCCTGGGACGCCGACGAATACTTGACTACTGAGAGAATAGCCGCTCCAGTTCGCCCGGTACTGGAATGCATCCTGCATAAGATGCGCATTTGGGATGTTTCCAGCAGTCATCGAGTGGATAGGTTCATTTCAAATTCCAAGGAGGTCCAAGCCCGAGCGATGCGCTATTATCGCAGGGAGAGCGAGGTTATATACCCGCCGGTGAATGCCGGTGATTATTGCGTGCGATCCGAGCACGAGAATTACTATCTGATCGTATCCAGGTTCGTCCCATACAAGCGAATCGATTTGGCGTTGGAGGCGTTGAAAGAGATGGACCTTGCCTGTTATGTTGTGGGAGGTGGGCGGCAGAAAAGGGATTTGGAAAAGATAGCCGGTCCCAAAACCGTCTTCACAGGGCGGGTCAGTGAGGATAGTCTCAGAAAATTGATTTCCGGGGCGAAGGCTTTAATCGTGCCTGGCAAGGAGGATTTCGGTATCGCCGCGTTGGAAGCCAATGCCGCCGGCGTTCCGGTAATAGCGTACGCCGCAGGCGGATCGCTTGAAACCCAGGAGGAGGGTGTCACAGGAGTCTTCTTTTGGGAGCCAACGGTGGAATCCTTGTGCGACGCTATTCGCCGACTGGATGGCATGATACTGAACCCCATGCGGATTCATCTTCACTCCATGCGATTCGACAAGGAAGTGTTTGTAAGGAAAATCAAATCCATCGTCTCGGAAACGGCTACCGACATGGCATGCCGCCATATTCCGTGTGATCCCCCCGTGGGCGCCTAGGGATAAAATGCTCTGAATTATTCGCCACTCTTTTTTCGCTGGATGCGTATTAAATTAGAAAGAGGTGTTTTCGGATTTAATTCGACAAACTTTTTTTAACCTGAATTTAATGTTCCGCTTGACAAACGAGCACTCCTTATGCTAACTTGGTAGATAAGGGAAAAAGTCTGACAGTACTGAAGGATTTCCACAGATCCTTCTGATCTGTTAACAAACCCAACAATGATGCAGCGGCTATCTCAATAAAGAGTGCAGCGTGGCGTGAAACCGAGTGATAGTTCGCCGACAAGCGATTAGGTAACAGGGCTAACTAACGCATTCAGGCGAGCAAGACAAGGTGCAACTCACGTGATACTCCCAAACTGAGATGGAAACGTATGCATCCATGCGACATGTAGAAGGAGGTAAACGATGAGAAAGGTCATTACCTTTCTATGTGCAGCCCTCTGTCTCGCCGCCGTAAGCATTGCCCAGGCTCAGCAAGCCCCGGACATGTTCAGAGATGTCGATCCTAGCAACTGGGCTTATGATGCGGTTAAATCACTGCAAGCCAAGGGTATCCTGATCGGCTATCCCGACGGGACATTTAAGGGCAAACGCACTCTCACTCGCTACGAGTTCGCTGTGGCTCTTGATCGCGCTCTAAAAAGCATCGGCGTGATTCAGGGACCGCAGGGCGAGCAGGGCCCCGAAGGCCCGCAAGGCCCCCAGGGAGAAGTTGGACCGGCTGGTCCCCAAGGACCTCCCGGAGTGACCCCTGAGGAATTGGATACTTTTCGCAGACTGGCTGACGAGTTCAAAAACGAATTGGCAAGCCTGGGAGACAACGTCAACGCGATCGATAAACGGCTCGACGATCTCTCCAAGAGAGTTTCCAACATCCAGGCCGAACTCAATCGAATGCCAAAAATCTATGGACACGCTTTCATTGGTTATCGCAATGACAGCGGTACCATCCATGGATTGGACGCCGACGGTCTCACCTTTGCTCCCAACGTGGTAGTGGAGGATTTGGCTCTTGGCGTACATGCTCAAGTCGGAAACGGCGCAACCCTGACCGGTGAGATGATCACCGGCAACTACAAGAACTATGAAACCTCTGGCGTAGGCGCCAATGGCAGCATTGCTAGCGACACGTATCTTCAAAAGTTGGAGTTGAACGCTCCTCTTAAGATGATTGGTCGCGATAGCTCGCTCACCATTGGTCGCTTCGGTGAGAAGATTAGCTCCCTCACGTTCGAGAAACCGAATTTCGACACCTATCTGTCTGATCCTGACCTGAACGATGGGCAGTATTACATGGATGGCGCTCGAGTTAACACCAACTTCGGTAGCTTGAATATGAACCTTGTAGCCGGTCAAACAGTCAACGTGACCGGGCAGATCGTCACTCCCACCGCCGGTATGACCGACACCATGGCCACCGGTTTGCTCCAAGCCGCCAATGGCAAGGGCATCAAGCCTGCGGGTATTATGCCTGGCGCTATCCAGGTTAATAAAGTCGTCGGCTTGAACATGGGCGTGAACGTGCCTGTCATGCAGGGACTGCACCTGCGCGGCACGGTGATGGATTTGAGCGGAAACAGCATTGATCCTTCAATGGCAACCTATGCCGGCGGAGACAATGTTTACGTGTACGGTTCCGGTTTGGATATGAAGCTTACGGATCGTATCACCCTCAAGGGCGAATGGGCTGCATCCGTGCTTGGCGCGGGAAGATTTTCCACCCGAGTCGATCACTTGGATAACGCTTACGACGCCACTGTGGGATACAAGTCCGGTGCTTTGAATCTCGATGCCGGATATCGCTACATCGATCCTCTGTTCTATGCACCTGGTTACTGGGGCAAACTCGGCAACTGGTACAACCCGACTAACATTCAAGGACCGACGTTTAACGCGGCATACGATTTCACTCCCTCCTTGGGCGTGAATGTGGGCGGCGCTTACTACACCGGAGCCAGAAATCTTCCCGGGAACTTGAGCACCAACGACAGCATCTATCAGGTGTTGGCGGGAATGCATTGGAACCCGAACAAGAACTTGGTTACCACCTTGGGTTATGAGGGCGTGTTCTGGAACTTTGGCGGCGGCGACGCCTTCGGCATTCCTGCCGGATCGAGCGTCACACCCACCGAGCAGTATTTCCGCATCGGAGCCGGTGTGAACCTCACCAGCAGCACGATGCTGAAACTAGGCTACGAGTTGGGTATGTTCAATGGACATAATCTGCTATCGGATTACGCGTCTGGTTTGAACTCAGCCAACTACAACACCTTCACCAGCAGTGTCATAGTCAAATACTAAGAGACTGCTTCCGTGTAAGATGCACGCCTCCGTGCAACTTCGGTTGCACGGAGGCGATTTCATTAGGGATGAGCACCTCGCACCTTTGCAACTGGCGTCGGTGACGATCAACCATGGATGCGAGACGAATCCTCACGTTGTTTGCGGTTTTGCCCATCGCCCTTAAGTGCAAAGAGGGACATTTCACGCGGTTTTTTTAGTATACTGATAATGAGTGGCGGTTATAGTTGGGACCGAAGACGTTCGACATCTCAATGCATGGAGGTTTGAAATGAAACGATCATGGAAAATTTTCGCCCTTGTGGGCCTCATGTTTATGTCTGCGGGAGTGATGGCGGGAGCGCAACTTGGAGGTCTAATCAAGGGCGGTCTTATCGTAGTAGCCGTGGACAAGTTTGGCGGACAGATTAATAACGCCATCAACTCATTAATGGGCTCTCGCCATGTCGCTTATCAGGGAGCCACCAAGGTCGTACCAATCCTCTCACTTGGCAAAGGCGGATACGCCGGAGCGGTGCAGGTCGCGGGTCCAAAATCCGCCGTGGACAAGGTGAAAGCGGTCGTTCAACTTGAAACCGATTTCCATGGTCTTGGAGGGATTCGGTTGCGTGCGTTGATTCCGGTGAGCACAAAAAGCGCCACAAATATCCGCCGGGTGAATGGCGTGGGTGTGAGCGCCATCATAGATTTCAAATTGTAATCTCTTTTAGGGGAGGGCTGTTTTAAGCATGGGCAACCCTCCCATTCCATATCTCCTGCGTCAAAGGATATCCCTCCGATGATCAAACGCTTTTTTCGCAGTTCGTTAATAGGGTTGCTGATATCTTTGTCGCCATGCGGACTTTGCTCTCGGACGTCCTCTTCCTCTTCTTATGCTCGCGCCTCCATGAAATTATCCCTATCGCCGAATAGCCCTCTTCTCAGCCCTTGGGCGAAACGCAAAGCGTTAAATGTCGTGGTTTTGGCTGCGGATAGGATGTCATTTCTGGAAGCCATATCCAAGTGGAATGATCATACATTCTTTCCAGTGCTGTTTCAGGATGATTTTTACGCTCCGCGTTTCATCGCGGCGTGGAAGCCCGCGAGAATCATCCTGCTACGGTCGAGTGGCGCGTCAAACAAGCTGGATATTTCCTCCATGAGGTGGGCGTTGTACAACAGTTGGAGTTCGCACAAAATCTCCTATTCCGAACGTAACCAGGCGAGCCGTGACAAGCTGGCGAACCTCATGCATGAACTTGGGATTCAACCGAAAGGGGAGGTATTCACCGATGTTTCATCCGGAGAGGCGATGGGAGGATTGGAATTGGCTGCAGGAAGGTTTCAGCCCATTACCGCGTTGAAACTCCAAGGAATCCCCGAGGGAACGGACACCTACCATGCGATCGTTCAGTCCGTGGTTTCCAAACAATCCGTAGGGATGATGAACGACGCCATACTGACGAAACTGCGCGGATGGAATATCGGGAAGTTAAACGATCTTGGATATGTCACCCTCGCAGGGGCGTACCCGTATCGTTACGGGGATGCGAAGTCGGGTCAGGTTTATGCGCTTGATGATGATTTGGGTCGGCTCACGGATGGTGGCAGAATCGCAATTGTAAGTCGATTGATCGGAAGCGATGCGGAGAGCGCCTATCAAGCCGCCTGCTCCCTTTTCCTCAAGCCATCCTCGGCTTATCTTTTTAATACCTATTCCATGGCTCCTGGCACGATCTGGGATATGTACCGTCTCGATTACGCCAAGGACGCTTTTAGCCCTTGGATGAAGGTAATCTATGATTACGATACTTTAGGAACGATAGCGGAGTTTCGGGATCGCACCTTTCCGTGGAATCGTTTCAATGTGATCCTTATCAATTCCACTGGGGGAGCCACGGGTTGGTCGGCGAAAGGCGGCGGCGGGAATACGGATGATTTTCCCGTGGGGGTTCCCGTGGCGATGCATGTCACGCATTCCGGATCCTGCGCCGATCCCTATGATCCCAATACGTTGGCTGGCAGGGCGATATGGGGGGGCGCCTTCCTCTATTTCGGTTCGGTGGCGGAGCCATATTTGAACGCTTTCCAACCATCCGCCGTTTTCGCACCCAGAATCGCCGCAGGGGAATCATGGATTAGGGCCTTTCGAAGAGTAAGGACACTTGGCAGACCTTGGCGCCTTATGGCGATTGGCGATCCGCAATTCTGTCTTCGGCGCAAACCGGTGACGAGGGTGGATTTCAAAGGGATATTGATCCGCTCGAATGAGATAAATCTATATCCGCAGGAATACGGCAAACGCCCGATCCCGAAATTCACCTCCGTTGCTCAGTGGGATAATGAGATGAGAAGGGCGAGGTGGACGGAGGATCACGCTTTGGCTTTAAAGCTTATCGAGGGGTTCCCGATGAATCGGCAAATGGATGCAAGCGGATTGGATATGGCGATGGAGGAGGAATTGATCGCCTCACAACCCCAAAAAGCCATCGATTTATGGAATCGCGCGGTTCCGAAAGCGCGCTCCGATTACGAAGCAACCGTTTACGATAAAAGGGCGAACATGGCTCTGAGATTGGGCTTGGGAGGAAAGAAGTGAATTGCATTAGGAAAGTGTATGCGGCGTTGTTTCTTGCAATGAGCGTTTTATTGACGCAGACGCCCGGTTTCGCCAAGTCTCCTGAAAAGACCTATCCGATTGGTTGCATTGTGAACCCCGCCGATCCGCTAATGACTTCGGATATTTGCAAGAGCATTAAGGAATCGGGTATGAACTTTATTATTCCTCCAAGCGATTTCACCTCCAACGAGCAACTGAATGATAAGATGCTGGAGAGCGCTAAAACGGCCAAACTTAAGGTCTTTATTCAAGACCCTCGCATTTTGTCCTCCATAACCACTTCTCCGAACGGAGACAAAACACTAAACACTCTTCTTTCCGATTATTCCCATTATTCCAATTTATTGGGATATTGTTTGTCAAACGTCCCAGCTCCAGCGCAATATGGCGCGCTGGCGGCTGCGGTGCGATATTTAACGATAAAGGATCCGAAGCGGCTCGTATTCATAAATCTGGCTTCGGATGACTATTCCCCGGAGAGCATCGGCACGGACACCTTTGACGAATATCTCTCTCAATATTGGCGCGCAGTGCATCCTCCGGTTTTATGCAACTCGCATTTTTACTTCCTCAGGGATGGTGAGAAGACCGGTTTTTATGGGAACCTAATATCCATGCAACACGCTTGGAAAGATTCCTATATCCCATTCTGGCAGATTATCCAGCTCTCACCTGACGCCACGCATCCCGAACTGACGGAGTCGCAAATATTGTGGGAGGTGATGCAATCGCTCACCTACGGCGCTCAGGGAATCATCTATAACGGTTGCTGGCCATTCAAGGGGCAGGGCGGGGATTGGGGACCGGGGATTTTCGACGATAAGGGGAATAAGACCCTTCAGTACGCCATGGTGCAAAAAGTGAATGCGGAGGCGCAAATGATGGGGAAATACCTTGTCGATTCCGCACCGGTTACCTCTTTCCAGAACGGCGAGCCTGATTCGGATGCTTTGGGCCCTCAGCCAAATTTGCCAGTTTCGTTTGCGGACCAAGCCGCAGTGAATGCGGGGCTTTTCAGGGCGGATACCCATCTTTATGTCATAATCTCCAATCGTAGCTGGACACAACCCGTTAAAACAACCGCTCTTTTTTACCTTTACAATAACAAACCACAGTATCTAGATAAGAAAACCGATAAATGGGTCTTTATTCCGGTGCATAAGGATGAGAATGGCAACCAACACGTCGAGGTGAATTTGGCTCCGGGCGACGCGGAGATATTTCGATGGTGACGGAACCGCTCACCTTTCAGGATGCGATGCGCAGGTTTGGAATGTGACATACTTCTTCTAAGTTGCAATGAGCTATTATGTGATGGACCATTCACACAACGGCGTGCAAACATATTTTCATTGACCTCATGGGGTAGGATGGGGCTCGCCGTCAAGGAACTGATGAGAACGGTGTTTTGCTTCATTCCGGATAGAATTAAATAGATATATGCTATAAAGGAGGGAAACGATGAAGTTATCATGTCAGGAGGGTTTGGCGCCCGGTGAAACCTTTGCGGAGAAGGTAGCCAACCTGGAAAAATACGGATTTGACGGCATTGAATTGAACGGGGGGCATTTGAACAACGGCGAGATGTACGCCGAGCGACGACAGGTGTTGAAGGATAGTCGATTGAAGGCGTCCTCCATATGCGGAGGGTATCCTGCGGAACTCGTTCATCCCGACAAGCATCGAAGACAACTTTGCGTGGATGGAATCAGAAAGTTTTTGGATTACGCTGCGGAATTGGGGGCGTTGGGACCGATCGTGGTTCCCATTTTCAATCATAACGATCGTTTGCCGGATCTCTCCCCTTGGAAGAGTCGCTGTGAGTTGGAGCATGATTTGCTCGTATGCGTTCTTAAGGATTTGGCGGATCACGCGGCGAAAAACGGCGTTGCAATTCTTCTGGAGCCGTTGAACAGATACGAATCCAACTCGCTGCCCCATCAAAGCGACGGAGCCAAAGTTGTCAGAGAATTGAACAGCCCCGGTGTGAGATTGATGTCCGATGTGTTTCACATGAATATTGAGGAGCGTTCCATTCCGGACACCATAAGGCAATGCGGGGATGTCATCAGTCACGTCCATCTCGCCGACAACACCCGTTTGGAGCCAGGTAGCGGCAGCATCGACTACGTTTCCATCCTCAAAGCCTTGAAGGAGGTTGGATTCAAGGGGTACATGGCGTTCGAATGCGGATTGAGCGGTCCGGGGGAGAAGGTGTTGCCGCAGAGCGTGAGCTACTTAAGAAAAATGATGGAATAGTGGTATTCACTTAAAAGGGAGCTTTATGGTATGTCTTATACTTTGCACGTCGTGTCACACACCCACTGGGACCGGGAATGGTATTTCCCCTTCCAAAGGTTTCGTTTAAGACTTGTGGATTTGATTGATCATCTCTTGGATATTCTGGACAACGATCCTGACTTTATTCATTTCAATCTTGACGCCCAAACGATCGTTCTTGAGGACTATCTGGAATTGCGCCCCTTCAACCGCGCGCGTCTGGAAAGATACATTCGAGAAGGAAAGATCGCCATAGGCCCTTGGTATCAACTGAATGATGAGTTTCTTGTGAGCGGGGAGTCCACCGTTCGCAGTCTTTTGGAGGGGCATAGGATCGCCGAACAGTTCGGCGCAGTGCAAAAAATAGGTTATCTGCCGGATCAATTTGGCAATATCTCTCAGATGCCTCAGATTTTTCGAGGATTCGGAATTGATAATGCCATCATGGGCAGGGGGTATCAACTGAAGGAAGGCGGAAAGATGGAGTTTGACTGGTGCGCCCCGGACGGCTCCTCAGTGCTCTCCAGTCTGATGGCTTTCTGGTACAACAACGCCCAGACCTTTCCCTCCGACACCGTTGAGGCGGTTCAATATGCGGAGCAAATCAAGCGGAGAATGGCGCCGCACTCTCTGACGCATCATCTTCTCCTAATGAATGGAGTGGATCACTTGGAGGCGCAGCCGGATATTGGCAAGGTTTTGAAAAATATCCAACCGCTGCTTTCCAACGCCACCGGGGATTCCGTGCTGCACGATACGCTCACAAACTACATCGCTTCGGTTCGAAAAGAGCTCGAAACACAAGGGGGAGCCTTGGAGACATGGAAAGGCGAGCTGCGGGAGGATAGGCATGGCGCCTGCCTTGCCGGCACGCTCTCCTCCCGCATGTATTTGAAGCAGATGAACCACGACGTGCAAATATCCCTGGAGCAATATGCGGAGCGGTTCGCCTCTTTCTCCCGGATCGAAGGGGAACAGTATCCGTTGGAGACGCTTCGTTTTGCTTGGAAATTGCTCATGCAAAATCATCCTCACGATTCCATCTGCGGTTGTTCCATAGATGAAACGCATCAGGATATGATCCCTCGATTCCGTCAAGCGAAGCAGGTTGCGGATGACATGGCGGAGCGGGCGATGAACCGAATGGCGGGATACGATCAAACCAAGGGGGCGCAACGTGACAACCTCACATTGACGGTTTTTAATCCTTTGAACTGGAGCCGGTCCGACCCCGTTCGCGCCATTTTGGAATTTCCTCTCGGAGAGCCGTCTCGGGGTAATCCTTCGAAGGACCCTGCCCGCATGGTGAGAGGTTTCAAGCTGATTGCGCCGGATGGCAAAACTGAAACGCCATTCGCCGTGCTGAACACGGAAATTTACTGCAAAATGGTGCTGAATCCGCGGGAATTGCCTTTGGATCAGTGGGTTCAGAAATACGAGATTGAGTTTATCGCAAAGGACATCCCCCCATGCGGATATGCGGCTTATAAGATTCAAATTGAAAACGCCTTGCCGATGTATCCGATTCAGTCCGAGGAGCGAATGCCCTCCGCTTATCCTGTCGTCTTCGAGGATTGCGGTGAGGTTGGCGACGAATATCTCCATAGAAAACCCATGAACGATTCCCTTTATCACCTTAGATTGGGGGGAGCATCCTATTCCGAAGAGAGCAACGCCGTTCGACGCACGTTTATCTACACTCACGACTGGGAACTACCAAAAAGCAAAAGCGAAGACGGATATTCCAGAAACGCGGAGACAGTCGCCTGCCGTATCACGACCCGCATGACCAAATGGGCGGATGTCCCGAGAGTGGAGTTCGAGACACGCTTTGACAATCAAGCGGAGGACCACCGTCTGAGGGTGCGATTTGAAAATGCGTATGGGTTGCAGTTCAGACCCTATTCCTATGCGGAGGGGCAATATGATGTTGTGGAGCGTCCCATCGAGAACCCCTACGCTGATCTCGGCGGAGCCCCGTTCCATCCGCAGCAATTTTGGACGGCGTTGGTGGGCGACGAGCCTGGAAATGAAACGATGGAAAGTGCGGGGAATACCGAACAGACCATGACCATCATCAATAGCGGTCTGCCCGAATACGAGGTTTACAGCAACTCCGAAGGGGTTCAATCGCTTGCCGTCACTTTGCTGAGGTGTGTGGGACAGTTAAGCGGACGAGGAGATGGCCCTGGTATCTCCACTCCCGATGCGCAATGCAAGGGGGTCAACCATTTTCGCTATGCATGGACCATCAGCCAAGGCTGTTGGAAGGGGGGAATGGTTTGGAAGCAGGCGCATCAGTTTAATGTGCCATTGAGAGCGGTACAGGGCAATCCGCCTCCAACCGCCCCGACTACGCGCTCCTACGTTCGTGTGGATCCTGCCACTCTCGTTGTGACCGCCATCAAAGGCGCCGAGGCCGGGAAAAATTTGATCGTTCGTTTTTACAATATCCTGGATGAAGAGATGAAAAACGGTCGAATTTCCTTGCCAGGCGCGAAACGTCACCGGCTGGTGAACATGAATGAGAATCCATTGGAGGATTGGTCGGACGGGGACACTTTCCATATGGATGTGCCTTCACGAAGAGTTGTTACCGTTGAGTTCGAACTTTAATATTATCGATATTGGCGATAGCTCAATTCCATGTTCAATCGGATGCATGATCCGTACCGATGAAATTCGTTGCCAGAGCGTGGATGCGATGCGATCGCCTGATTTAGGGAGAAGATTATGCGGAAAATCGCCTGTCTGGGAATATTTACTGCGGATTTGCTTGGCAGACCTATTGATCAGTTGCCTCCAAGGGGGCGTTTGGGGCTTGTGGAGGAGATGTCTCTCCATATCGGGGGATGCGCTTCGAATACCGGCATTGATCTGAGGAAGATGGGGATCGACACCGCCGTACTTGGCAAAGTGGGACGAGACGGGCTTGGAGATTTTGTCGTCAATGTGTTGGAAAGACACGGACTGGATACGAGGGGGTTGGCGAGGGATGATACCGTAGGCACATCCGCCACCATGGTGTTGGTGGGAGCCGATGGCGAACGAACCTTCCTTCATTATCTTGGCGGCAATGCCAGATTTTTCGAAACGGATGTGAACTGGGATGTGATTGATGAATGCTGTATCCTGCATGTCGCCGGAGCTTTGGTCATGCCCCAGTTCGATGGGGACCCGATGGCGAGAACCTTGAAGGAGGCGAAGAAACGAGGCAAGATCACCTCCCTTGACACGGTTTGGGACGCCACGGGGAAATGGATGAAGACGCTTGCGCCTTGTCTTCCCTGGACCGATTATTTCCTACCGAGTCTTTCCGAAGCTCAGGAGATCACCGGAATGCAGGATCCAAAGGATGTCGCCAAGGCTTTGAGGGATGCGGGTGTTAAAACCGTGATTCTGAAACTCGGGGAAAAAGGATGCTACATTCAGGGGCGGGATTGGGAGTTGGAGTCCCCTGCGTTCTCCGTTCCCGTCGTGGATGGCACGGGAAGCGGTGACGCTTTCGACGCAGGCTTTCTGGCGGGCTTGATGCTGGGATGGGACATGGAACGAATCGCGAAATTCGCCAACGCCGCCGGGGCTTTCTCCGTCATGGCATTGGGGGCGACAGGCGGGTTGAAACCGTTGGAGGAGATTGAAGCTTTCATCGCCGCCGGCGGATTGATTCGGGAGTGATGTTGAAATAGATTCCTTTCCATTCGCGTGATTTCATACCCTGTTTATGGTTGGATGCAGGCGTGGTTGGAACCATTACAGCCTATGATGAGTATTCCCATATGAATTGCGTCATCCTGTCGTTTGCGGAATGTTCGATACAAGAAAGTGTTTGGCTGTCATGGAAAAGAGAATTTTCGGAATTGAGACGGAATTTGGATGCATGGTGCGAGATCCTTCCCTAGGTTCCGTGGAGGAGGTGGTGGAAAAGGTCAAGGACCATGCATTCTGCAATCGGCGCCTTGGCGTGATTGATCTGCACGCCAGGGATTACGCCTTCGAACCCGCAAGGGCGGGGGGGTTCCTGCGTAACGGAGGCAGGCTCTATATCGACGCCGTGGGCAGTCATGAGGAGTACGCCACTCCGGAGTGTCTGGATTTCGATGATATCGTGCTTTATGACAGGGCGGGAAGGGAACTCCTCCAAAACATCCTGGATGACATGGGAATCGCGGATGCGGTCAGTTTCCATAATAACGCGATTGATCACTTCGGAGGGCATACATTCGGATGTCACGAAAACTACCTGGTTCAGATTGAGGACCGCTTCTTCACCGATGCGCTTTCCGACCTCCTTCCATTTTTAGTGACCCGTCAGATTTTCGCCGGAGCAGGGCGCGTGGGAGGGCATCGGCTCACACGTCCGAGTAGCAAATCCAATATCATGACCTTGGGCGAGCATGAAGTGGATTACGTGTGGGTGAGCAACTTTTACGGAGTCGAGATCGACCCAACAGTCAATTTCCAGCTTTCTCAGCGCGCCGACCACATCGTGAAAACCATCTCCTCGCGCGTCAGGTTTAATCGAGCCATCATCAATCCCAAATGGGATAACTATTACAACTATTCAAACCTCCATCGGCTGCATATTCTTTTCGGCGAATCCAATATGAGTGAATACGCAACCTATCTCAAGATCGGCACGACAAGCCTTGTCCTGGATCTGATCGAGGAGAACTGCGCCCCCCGGAACACCGAGTTGTTGGATCCCATCGACACTTTGCGTTCGGTTTCACGAGACCCGTCTTACCGCTGGATCGTCCGATTGCGTAACGGGCGCACTATTTCCGCAATCGACATCCAAAGGCTCTATCTGGAAGCCGCGCTGAAGAAGATGGGCGGGCATGACCCCAAAACGGACCGTCTTCTGCATGAATGGGAGAAGATATTGGATGATCTTGAGCGCGATCCCCTGTCAACGTCGGATCGTTTGGATTGGTCTGCGAAACGGGTTCTCTATCAGCAGTATATTGACGAGGAGAATATCTCGTGGCAGGATGATTCGTTGCAGAGCTTGGATCTGGAGTATCACAACCTCAATCCGCAAGTGAGCCTGCACGCCGCATTGGAGGATTCGGGGATGATGCCGCGCGTAACGGAGGAGAAGAGCGTCGGATACGCCGTGGTCAATCCTCCGAACAATACACGCGCCCTTGGAAGAGGCATGATTGTGAGTAAACTGCTCGCTCACCCCTCGACACGTTATGTCATTGACTGGGACGCGATCTATCTTGAAAAAAACCGTCAAATGGACCTGAAAAACCCCTTCCATACTTACGAAAGGGAGGCGCGTCTCATTAAATTATAATTTAATGACGTGATACTTGCCACTCGTGAAAACCGTGGGAGCCCTTGTGGCGGGGAGGGTTCCATCGTGGCAATCAGCGCTTCGTTTTACCTAACGCCATCCCCCGAATGGATTTTGTAAACACTGGGAAAAAACTTAAAATTTTTTCAGGTTCCCTGCAACATTTCCCCATAGAAGTTGTCTCATTCATTGTATTTTCATAATTCACTAATTCATATGCTTGGTAACCTCCAACAAGGAGGAGGGAAAAAAGATGAAATGCGATGAAATGTGGGATTTGCTCTCGGTCTGGTCCGATGGAGAAGCCTCCCCGGAAGAGACAAGAATCGTTGAAGAGCATCTCCTGAGCTGCGAACATTGTCGAGCGGAAGCCAGCTTTCTCAAGGGAAGCGGACTGATCCTTTCCCAGATGCCCGAGGTTGATCCTCCCTTGGAGCTTCATCGGCGCATTCTGGACGCCACGGTGAACCGTCCCACCCTCATCGGTCGGCTTCGAGCCGCCTGGCAATCGCTTCCCGTACCCATGCCGATGCGAGCGATGGGTTTGGTGGCGGCATCTCTGCTTCTTGCCAGCGTCATCGCTTTGAACCATCATCAACCACAGCCAAGCGGAAATCCGGTTATCGCTCAGTTGTCTCCTCGGTCGGTTAATCTTCCAGGGTTGCCTCCCGCCTTGAATCAAAAGGAGAACTCGATCGTGAACACTCTTCCATCTCCGATTGTCGGAGTTGCCGTGAAGAGCCCGCGCACCGTGACGAAACGCTCCTTTGAAGCAAAACGATTGGAGCCAAAGATGAGCTTTGCATGGGCTCCTCGCGAGGAGACGAACCGACGTAAACCCTCCCAGGAGATCAGGCTCTCGCATATCGGCGGGGCATCGATGAGCGAAATGCGGATGAAGGCTCCGTCCTCCGACGACATCGCATCCGCGTCCGCAGTCTCGGAGCCGACAACTTCAGTGGTTCCGTCCACCGTCACCAAGCCGTCGGTTCCGGTGTCGACAAATGTTACAAACATAACGCCTCCCGTCGCAACGGTTCCGCCGACGCCGCAAGTGGATCGTGAGCCGGTTCACATCGTGCTGGCTTCCATGCCATCGGCTGTTAACCCGGAGCAAATGGCGACGCTCAGCAATTTGAAAAACTCTTTGAGGCAACAAAACAACGAGTGGAGCATGCCAGCATCCATTCGCACCGACAATCACGAAATCCGAGTGGATTTGCTCAAAAGCAATTTTTAATTCGCCAGTCCATGTCCGTTGAATGAGTTGTTAAGATGAAACGCACCAATCTCTACAACCGAACATTGATTCACACAGTGATCTCGCTCTCAGTGCTCACGATGCTTTTGTCGGGTTCCAGAGCCCAGACGGCGGGAATCCAAGAGGCCGGGTTCGGTTCCGGTGCAGGCGCCGCCACGATTGCAACTCCCGTAAAACCCGTGAAACCTCAAACCTGCCGCGAGGAGTTGCCCGGAAATGGAACCGATGCAGGCTATATGCTGAGCCACGGTAATATTGTTCCGGACTCCATTCGCGTTACGGAAAACGGATTGCCTTTGATCAATGGCACGGACTATACCGTGGATTGCGCAACCGGTTCCATCTATTTCTCTCATCCGATACTGCGGTTCGATACGATTGGCGTGACTTACACTTACGATGCCGCCTCTCCCGCCGCCACCGCCACCCCTCTTGGCATCCTGGCTCTGAATGTGGCGGGAGCCAGTATGAACTTCGGAGCGGGGCTCACATCGGTCAATTCCCAGACGTTCAACACCTACGGAATGAATATTAACAGCAAGTTGGGATCCGGCGGATTGAACAGCATGGTCTATTTCAGCACTCCGGGAATGAACTCTCGGAATATGGTGCAGGAAGGTTTCGCTCCCACCCAACCGGCTATGTTGAAGCAACTCGCGCCGAACGCCACATCGGATCATCTCATCCTGCAAAACCTGAACCTGAACGCCGGAGCCGCATTCTTCCATGCGAATTTCCAGGATGTGGGATCGAACTTCGCCGGCTACAATATGCTTCAAGGCGGCTCCACGCCACAGTCGCAGTTGGCAGCTTTGGAGAAGGAGAAAGGCATCCAAAGGCTGGGATTCGGCGGGGGATTGAAAATGACCGGCGGGGGCGCGATGTCCTTTGACTGGAATACGGTTCACGATCGGACGGGACAAATACTTCAGCAAAGCGTGGGATATGCGGGCAAAGCCTTTCATGTGAATATGTCAAATCAGATGGTGGGAAACACCTTCAATGCGTTTGGGAATTTGTCCGATACAAACGCCGCGCAATTGGCTTTGGAAAAGGGAGTTTCGCGAAACAACATCTCCTTGGGGTTCGGGTCGGATAAATCGAGTTACTTGAATTTCAACAGATCAACCATGGGAGATGCTGCCGGCGCCTTGGCGCAACAAAATATCCAGTACGGTTCCAAGGGGTTCAAGGTCAATTATTTCGAGAGTCAGGCGGGCGCTTCCTTCAATCGTTTCACAAGCATGACGGATGCGGAGAAAAGCGATCTCGCACTTGCAATCCATCAGCAGTTCGATCCGAACGCCGCAGCCAACTCCGTAACCCCCATGGATAAGAACCAACTCGCCAATGACAGCGGATTGTCACGCAGTTTGATGAGCGTCCAAACCGCTTTGGGCAAAAAAGGAGCCATGATCCTTAATTTCGCCAATATCGGGGATAGCACGGGCGGAGTCATGCGCAATTCCATGGACATCAACCTTGCCAATCTCACTGTTAACTATATGGATCAGCATATCAGCCAGGGGTTCAACCGACTTGCATCGCTTGATAACTTCGAAAAGGCGCAACTAGGAAATGAAGCGGGCATGCACACCGCCAATTTGGGCATGAAACTCGCTCTGAATAAAACATCCTCTTTAAATTTCAACAATCTTAACATCGGCGATTCTCAAAGCGGATTGACGCGCCAATCGTTGGATTACAATGCGAAGAATTTTCAGTTAGGATTGAAAATGGCGAGCACGGATGCGAATTTCACCCGTGCAAGGGATTTGGGGGGGATGACGCCCGCTGAGATACAGGATGTGGAAGCGGAGCGTGGTTTCCATCGACTGGATTTGAACACTCAGTGGACCATCGGCAAAGGTTCCACACTGACTTTGAACCGAATTAGTCTTCAAGGCAACAATAACGGCTTGCAACGCAACGATCTGCATTACACCGCGCAAGGGTTGGATGTGCAGTTTGGGACATCCAACGTCTCACCGCATTTCATCCAGGCGATGGGATTGTCCGGTATCACGGAAGCTGAAAAGCAGAGCATTGCCTCCGAAGTCGGGTTCAACCGATACAATTTCGGATTGAATTACTCCCGAATAAAAAATCTGAATATCTCCAGTAGTCTGTATAATGCGGATGATCCCACGGCGGATATGTCCAAAAGCATTTGGAACCACAGTTTGAATTGGACAAACGGACCTGCCATGCACATCTCATTACTATCCGAAGGAAACAATTTCTTTGAGCATTCCAAGGTCCAAACAGGGGATGTGCATAATCTGATCAACCTGGATATCCACCCCGCCAAAACGATGGAACTCAATATCTCTCAGGAACAGCTGAATCAAGGTTCCAACGGGGTTTGGAATGATCAGAATACAAGCAACATTTTGTATAACTGGCAGGCAGGACCGAAGTTCAATCTTAACAGTGCATTCGCCATGGTGAATACGAATAACGGAACCAGCCAGTTGGCGCACTTCATAAAAATAGATTCCATGGTTTCGAAAGCATTGACATTGAATGTCAACCAAGGAAATACGTGGGATCAAAACACGGGAGCGATTATCAACTCGGAGGGATTTGGAGCGTCTAGTCCCGTTGGAAGAGATCTGAACATGTCCTGCAACTACGCTCTGATCCGCCAAACCAACCAGCCCATCAATAAAGTGCTGGATTATTCTCTGGGCAACGCCAAGCCTATGAACATCCTTGGTTTGAAGAACGTTGTGATATCCGCCAACATGGCTACCTCCATTAATTCCGGCCATCAAACGAACCAAACAGGCGGGAAAATCAGCGGAATGTTTCTCAAAAACCAGATATCATTGGATTATGGCGGAACGCTCAATGCGAACAATACAGGGCTGGTGTCTCGCTCTTTGGAGTTTACAAGCGATCCAAATCAGAAGCTACCCTTACACATGCACATCCTTTACAGGTCCATGAACGTTAATTTTGGGGAGTTGATATTATCCCGCGCCTATTCCGCGGATTACAAACTGGGGGCTCTCACATCACTTTCATGGAATTACACCACGATGCCCTCCACTCCAGCGGGAATTGTTCAGCAAACCAAGGCGTCCACTTTTGCATTCAATCAGCAACTGAATAAGGCGCTTAAAATGAATATCAACTACACGACCGCGCAAAACTTAACATTGAAATCAGGCACCAATATGTTCGGCGGCAATTTGCAAGGCAACCTTGACAAACTAAGTTCAATCCAAGTTGGATATAACGTGGATTTGAATCATCAGGTCGTCGGGCAGCCTGCGGATACCCAGAATTTTCAATTGGCTTACGATACCAAGCTGTCATCGGGGAATTCTCTGACCCTCTCCACCAACTATATGATGAACCGCGCCACCTCATACTACAATTTTCAAACCAATGTGGCGTATAGCACAACTTTCTAATCACTTAGGTCGGATATCTTCACACCCCTCGTTTTTCGAGGGGTGTTTTGGTTTGGAAAGGTATCGTAAAATCCAAACTCTTCTAAAGACATCACCTTTCGCATCAGGAGGTTAGATCCGATATCTTCCCAGGATGATGCCTATTGAATAGCATTCGTCCACAGCCATCGGTATGTTTCTCACTTGACAATAAATGCCCTGATGCATTATTATATACTTGTGATTCTCATGGTTTCGATTGGTGTAAAAGGGTAGTGTGATGTGCAACTAATCAGAAGGCTATAGGGTATCAATCTCTGGATACCTATGTGTGAGAATCAATATCAGCAAAGGAATCTGTAATGAGAACAAAACATGGTTTCACCCTTATAGAATTGCTTGTGGTCATCGCCATTATAGCGATACTCGCGGCAATTTTATTCCCGGTTTTCGCTCAGGCTCGCGAAAAGGCGCGTGAGGCGAGTTGCGCGAGCAACTTGAACCAGATCGGTTTGGCCTGCTTGCAGTACACACAGGATTATGATGAGCATCTGCCGCAGTCATGGATGGGAACTCCCTTTGGTTCAGCTCCGCCATCCGTGGGTTTTGGCTGGAAATGGATGGATGAGATTTTTCCCTATGTGAAATCCACTCAGGTTTTCACCTGTCCGGATGATCAAGGACTATATGGCGCCAGCCCCACCTACATTCCCTATTATCAGCTTACCGGTTGGGATAACCACCACTATGGTAGTTATGCAATGAACTCTTCCTACTGGGCGCAGGGATATCCGGATTTGGGACCCGGCAACAGTAATGGAGGGCAAGGATTTACACTTTCCAGTTTGCAAAACCCCGCCTCCACCATCTGGGTTACGGATGGCAACGGCACCTATCAGGTGGACTGGCCCAATGGAAATCCTCCCATATGGAATGATGCGGGATATCAACAACTTGGCTGGTTCGTGCCCGCGAATGGCACGGAGGGGTGCACCTGCGCGCGCCATAACAACATGGCGAATATACTCTGGTGCGACGGGCACGTGAAGGCGATGAGCCTCGGGCAGTTGCAACAAAAAGGTTATAACGGATACTACTTCCAATACACAATGCGCGGGCAGTAAGTCATCGGTTCAACGTACTTTTCCGACGCTCATTGCAGGCGTCAGGGAAAGTACGTTCGAATTATTTGGAATTTTATTTTTTTGAAAAGGAGCATGTATGAGAATCAAATCGATTATCCCCCTTTGCGGTTTGGTGGGATTAATTCTTCTGGCGGGGTGCAGTTCGCATAATAATGACGGTATCGTGGCAGGGAGCAATGCTCCCGTTCCGGATAACGCCACCGTGAAACTCATTCAAGACGCCATCAACGCTGATCCCGCTCTCAAGGGGACGAGCATCACTGTAAAAGTGGAGAATAACAGGCTCACTCTCATGGGAACCGTTCAAACCACCGCGCAATCCGAACAGGCGATGATGGACGCATCCAAAGTGCAGACGAACAACAATCTTCCCATTGGCGCATACAACATGCTGACGGTTCAAGGGAGGTAATAAGATCAAATAGGATGATGGAGAGAATTACCCCGCCGTTCGGTTGAAAATGCGAAGTACTTGAACCACGCTGTTGGGGTTAATTCATACGCATCGCCGTGATAACGGGAGGCGCCGCAGTCAATGGAGACGCGGCGCCTCAATTCATGGGACTTGCCGGAATGCGGGAAGATAATTCAGTCGGGGAGGAGTTCTTTCACGGGGACGGGGAGTGAACTCCTCCAGGTGAGAGTGTCGTTTTCCGTGAGCATTTGGACGGTTTCGTATCGGTGTCCGAAGGGTTCGTTCGGATCCGCAACGGGATTGCCATATATCTCCAAAAGTCGGTCGTTCAAGTTGAGTATCCAATACTCCGGTATTCCTGCGGAGACGTAGAGACCACCTTTCACCTTGCGATCCGACGCTATAGTGGAATCCGAAACCTCCGCCACCAACAGCGCGGTGGAGGGATGCTCCCGCACATAATCCCTTTTTGAATATTCCCGCCTCCACCGAGGGGTTGAACTCACTGATTCGGCAAATCAAATCAAACGCCAAAGGCTTCATGAGATTCGTCAATTTCAGGATTGCAGTCTTGTTTTTCCTAGGAAAGCTTGATCTCAGTCCACAAACTTCCCCATAGAGCCAAAAAATCATTGACATTAAGAAGAAAATAGCTTAAAATAAAAACGGTCGCCAGCCGCTTCCAACTATCGCTGATACAAGCTCTCTATATTGACAAACTGATACATTTATGATACTACTGGAGATGTGTTTTACGATAGGAGAGACGGGCTAATATCTGTAATGCGTTCATTTTCCCGAAACGAGATGAGAAAAACCCCAGAGTGCCAATATAAAGTGAGACAGCCTTCATGTCATACAGACAAGGAGACTGAAAGGATGAAACACTCGCAAGTGGAACCATAACAGGAGAATAAGCGATCTGAAAAAATGATACGGATTTGAATTTACAAAAACGGTTATTATTTTGGAACGAAAGGATCTAAAGAGATGAAAGATCGAAAATGTGGTTTCACCCTTATAGAATTGCTTGTGGTCATCGCCATTATAGCGATTCTCGCGGCAATTTTATTCCCGGTTTTCGCTCAGGCTCGCGAAAAGGCGCGTGAGGCGAGTTGCGCGAGCAACTTGAACCAGATCGGCTTGGCCTGCATGCAGTACACACAGGATTATGATGAGCATCTTCCGCAGTCTTGGTTAGGTAGCCCATTTGGCTCCGAGCCTCCAAATCTTGGTTGGGCTTGCAAATGGATGGATGAAGTACTTCCGTACGTGAAATCCACTCAGATTTTCACCTGTCCGGATGATCAAGGACTTTATGGCGCCAGCCCCACCTACATCCCCTATTATCAGCTTACCGGTTGGGATAACCACCACTATGGTAGTTATGCAATGAATTCAGCCTATTTTAATAATCCTTATCCGGATTTAGGTCCTGGAAATCATAGATCAGACCAATGGTGGCTCTCCGGCATTGGATACACCCTATCCAGTCTCCAGAATCCCGCCTCCACCATCTGGGTTACGGATGGGAATGGTACTTTTCAAGTGGACTGGCCAGGTGGAAATCCTCCCATATGGAATGATGCGGGATACCAACAACTGGGCTGGTTCGTGCCCGCGAACGGCACGGAGGGGTGCACCTGCGCGCGCCATAACAACATGGCGAATATACTCTGGTGCGACGGGCACGTGAAGGCGATGGGCTTGGGCGCTTTACAGAAGCTAGGGCAGCAAGGAACCTATTATATGTATACGATGCGTGGTCAATAATGGAATGCAAGAGCGGTGTGAAATGGAACATGTTAGGTTAAGGTTGCGACATATGAGATAGGAAAGGAGGCTGTGGAAGGAGATGGTGAAAGGAGTATCAATTACGCTTGTCATTATGTTCATCCTATTCATTCTGGCGGGGTGCAGTTCGCATAATAATGACGGTGTCGTGGCAGGGAGCAACGCTCCCGTTCCGGATAACGCCACCGTTAAACTCATTCAAGACGCCATCAACGCTGATCCCGCTCTCAAGGGGACGAGCATCACTGTAAAGGTGGAGAATAACAGGCTCACTCTCATGGGAACCGTTCAAACCACCGCGCAATCCGAACAGGCGATGATGGACGCATCCAAAGTGCAGACGAACAACAATCTTCCCATTGGCGCATACAACATGCTGACGGTTCAAGGGAGGTAATAAGATCAAATAGGATGATGGAGAGAATTACCCCGCCGTTCGGTTGAAAATGCGAAGTACTTGAACCACGCTGTTGGGGTTAATTCATACGCATCGCCGTGATAACGGGAGGCGCCGCAGTCAATGGAGACGCGGCGCCTCAATTCATGGGACTTGCCGGAATGCGGGAAGATAATTCAGTCGGGGAGGAGTTCTTTCACGGGGACGGGGAGTGAACTCCTCCAGGTGAGAGTGTCGTTTTCCGTGAGCATTTGGACGGTTTCGTATCGGTGTCCGAAGGGTTCGTTCGGATCCGCAACGGGATTGCCATATATCTCCAAAAGTCGGTCGTTCAAGTTGAGTATCCAGTACTCCGGTATTCCCGCGGAGGCGTAGAGACCACCTTTCACCTTGCGATCCGACGCTATCGTGGAATCCGAAACCTCCGCCACCAACAGCGCGGTGGAGGGATGCTCCCGCACATAATCCCTTGCCGAGCCGGCAACCACGGCGATATCGGGTTCCGGTTCATTCTCTTCGTTGATTGCCATTGGGAGTTGAATGCGAATGTGATCTTTCTCGGTTATGATTCCATTGAAGAGGTTCATCAACGTCTGGATACCGTATGCGTGCTGACTGCTTTGCGGACTCAACTTGGTGATCACCTCCCCGTTGATCAACTCCAATCGTTCCTCCGGTTTGAATATTCCCGCCTCCGCCGCACGGTAATAATCCTGGCGTGTCCATTTGCGACACGGCGGGCGGGGCGCCATATGATTTTGGATCACCGGCTCCATTCGTATCCCCTTCGTCCTTTCCATTCGCGCACGGCGGGAAATCGTTCATTTTTGTATAGGGTGTCATTTGACGGTAAAAGCCACGCGCGCCCTTCTATTTTATCACGATTGATGCGGGAAATCCATAAATATACCCGTTTCTTATCCATTCGAGTCGGGAAAGGATTTCGTGAATGGAACTTTCCATTCACACCCACTTTCGTGCGGAGGTGAATCCGCGCGCCCTGTATAACATCATTCCTGCATGGTCTATGACGCCAAGTCTCGTTCATGACGTCATTTGAAGTTTTATTATGTGCAAGACCTGTCTTGACGCTTGCGTGCCTCTAATGGAACGCTCGCGGTGCGGATACTTATATATCCCGGATCACTTTGCCAGTGGATGAAAGGAGGGGATTAACTCCCTTTTCAATGAGACAGCTTGTTTTCGATCAAACAGCGAAGGCGAAGGTCCGTGGTTCTCGCAATCATCGGCGCCTCGAAACGATCATTTATCTGATCGCGCGAAAACTCGATTTTAGGTTGTCCATAGGGTAACGTGAGAAATAACTAATAACATAAGCAAAACGATATGGCAAGAATTCATATTTTTCAATTGAATTTATCCGCCGTATCAAACCCATCTTCGCTGACCTTCGGTTTTCACGCACGCCTAGGATCGAGTTGCTCTAAGCGCTTTGAAACTTTTCCCTCGTCCTGTTCGTCTTATCAAACAAGGGGGGGGCCACGAGAAATGCAGACTTGTTTTCAATCCTCATCGAAGGCGTGTATGCGTTGCAGGGGTCGTCCAGAGGTTGGTTGTTCGTTGAAGAACCCAATTTTTCGTGGAAACGAGGTAGACTACTCTTGAAAAGCGCATCTCGGAGTATTGGGAGAGGGCAAGCGGGCTGATCATATGGGCCTTTTTGCAACAAAACGAACACAAATCACGATAATACTAGTGGCGCATATAATATAAGGAAAGGGAAACTTGATATTGATGACTTCCGAAGAGAAGCTACGCATCATCGTAAAGGCGGCGGACGACAAGCAGGCGAGAGAGATGGTTCTCTTGAATTTGAACGGTTTGACCATGATGACCGACTACTTTTTCATATGCAGTGGCTCCTCCAACGTGCATATGCGCACGATCACGGACAATATTTTGGAAGCCATGAAGCATGCCGGAATGGGCGGGATAAGAGTGGAGGGGTATGAATCCGCACAATGGATTCTGATGGACTATGGCGATATCGTCGTGCATGTCATGGCTCCGGAACAGAGGGAGTACTACGGATTGGAGCGTTTCTGGAACGAGGCGGAAAAGGTTCCGATATCCTCGATGATATAGAGGATGAATGAGGAGGTTTTGGTGGATAATCAACAGCCGACGAATTCCGATAAAGGGAATGACAAGCCCGTATCCTTGGGGCCCTTGGATATGGATAAAACCCTGAACATGCCCCAAGTTCAATCAACCCCCTCTGGTTTTTCCGAGGATCAACTTGCAAGCGAGTTAAAAAAGCGCGGAGTGCCAACGGATGAAATCGCCCGAATGATCTCTACCGATGATGCCTCCATGATATCGGGAAATTCCGTCGCTCCGATTATCCCCCGGCCGGTCACTTTGGAGGATCTGCACCCATCGATCCAATTTCCGGAGTTCAGGGAGAGCTCGCAGGACGAAAAGGAACGGGCGGACAAATTGCTCACCCGAGCGTTGCTGGAAAAGAGAAGGGAACGGTTGGAGGAGGCGGAGAAATTATGCTGGCAGGCGCTTCAGTTGATACCGAACGATCCGGGCGTCCTGGAGCTTTACGGGGATATCATGCAGGAGCAGGGGCGTGTGGACGATGCGATCGCTTGCTACGCCAGGGGAAAGATGATTCAGCCGCATCCCGCCAGCGTGGAGAATAAATACGCGGAACTGCTCCTTATGCAGAACCAGAGCGACATTAATATGAATCTCCAGGCGCCTCGGAATCCGTGGATCGCTTTGTGCTTGTCTTTTTTCCCGGGAGCCGGGCAGTTATACAACGGCGAATATTTAAAGGGGGCTCTTCTTCTCTTGATCTCTTTTGTCATGCTTCTGTTGTTGGGATGGTCGCCGTTCGGGTTTCCCGGACTTTCCGGGGAAATCACGACATCCTTTGTGGTTCTCATGTCGATTTCCGTTATTGTGTTCATTTATGCGATGATTGACGCTCTTCTCACGGCGCAAAAAACGCGGAGTAAAAGCGGCTGGGAGGTTTAATCAGCAGCGGTTCATTCATCGGTGTGAAAAAAGCCCATGCAATCGCATGGGCTTTGATGTTTACTGGTGAGTCGATTAGCAGTCGTAATACAGGTGGAACTCATAGGGATGCGGTCGCAAAGCCACGCCGTCGATCTCGTTGATCTGCTTGTAGTTGATGTACTCCTCTATCAGGTCGGGAGTGAACACCCCGCCGCGAAGCAGGAATTCATGATCGTTCTTGAGGGCTTCGATGGATTCCGCAAGGCTTCCCGGAGTCATCTTGATGCCGTGTCTCTCCTCGGGCTCCATCTCATACAGGTCTCTGTCGATGGGGTCGGGAGGAGTGATTTTGTTGGCGATGCCGTCCAAACCCGCCATTAACATTGCGGGGAACGCCAGATACGGGTTACAGGAGGGATCGGGAGCGCGAAATTCGATGCGCTTCGCCTTTTCAGACTTGGAATACATCGGGATGCGCACGCAGGCGGAGCGGTTGCGCTGAGAGTAAATCAGGTTGATCGGCGCCTCGTAACCCGGAACCAGACGTCGGTAGGAGTTGGTGGAGGGGGCTGCGAAGGCGAGGATCGTCGGGGCGTGCTTCAGAATACCGCCAATGTAATGGATTGCGGTTTCAGAGAGACCTGCGTATCCCTTTTCGTCAAAAAAGACATTCTTTCCGCCCTTCCAGAGCGACATATGGGTGTGCATGCCGGAGCCGTTATCGCCGAACAGCGGTTTGGGCATAAAGGTGACGGTATATCCGTTTTGATATGCGACGTTCTTGATGATATATTTGTACTTCATCAATTTGTCAGCAGTGACAAGCAACGGACCGTATTTGATGTCCAATTCGGATTGACCGGCGGTCCCCACCTCGTGATGCTGCACTTCGCAATCCACGCCGGAATTGATCAGTTGCAACATCATTTCGGTGCGGAGATCCTGCAGTTGATCCGACGGCGGAACGGGGAAGTATCCGCCTTTGTAGCGAATCTTGTATCCTAGGTTGGGTTTCTCATCGCGTGCGGAGTTCCATATCCCCTCGTCGCTATCGATGTGATACATGCCGGAGTTTGAGGTTTGTTCAAATCGAATGTCATTGAAGATGTAGAATTCCGCTTCCGGACCGAAATAAGCCACATCCGCGACGCCGGATGATTTCAGATAGGCTTCGGCTTTTTTGGCGACATTGCGCGGATCTCTGCTGTAGCGTTCGCGGGTGATGGGGTCCTCCACGTCGCAGATGATATTCAGCGTGGGCTCCTCGGTAAACGGATCCATGAAAGCTGTGTCAGGATCCGGCATCAGCAGCATGTCGGATTCGTTGATCTTCTGGAAACCGCGGATAGACGAACCGTCAAATCCGATTCCCTCTTCGAACAACTCCTCGTCAAGTACGCTGACGGGAATGGAAAAGTGTTGCCAGGTGCCGGGCAGATCAATGAAACGAACGTCAACTATCTTCGCCTCTTTCTCCGCCGCTAATTCGATTACTTCTTTGGGCGTCATCGTTTGATATCTCCTTTTGGATTGGCGTAAGGCGTATCGCGCATTCAATGTACGCGTCTCGCCTGATAGAGAATACAGCCATAAAAAAAACGCCTTCACCGAGTTTGTGTTTCGATAAAGAACGCTTGCAAATCGGGTCACAACGATGTGCCCTGATGATTGACATTGAAAAAAACGTGAAAGACGACATTGTCCCTATATTTCCATTAGTATATCCTTAACCGAAGTTAATGTCAACAGGAAAGAAGTTTTTTTCGCAGAAACTGGAAATTCTCCATCCGAAATGCCGAACCCGAGGTTTCATTTCGCGTCTATTCCGTTTGTTTTTTTAAGGAGCGGGCTTCGAGATCGGCGTATTGTCGTGACTTGACCGGTCAAAATTTAGACCCCCGCCTTGAACTTTCAAGACAGGGGTCTAATGCCAGCAAATCGTTAGGGGACGTTTCACTTGGACTCGGTGAATTCAATCTCATTCGGGATAAGTCCTAGGCGTGTGGCTCTGCGAAAAGCCTGCACCCTGTTGGAAACCTGTAGCTTTTCGTATATGTTCGCCAAGTGGAAATCGACGGTGCGTTTGGACACATACAACATATCAGCCACTTCCTTACTGCTTCTTCCTTCGATGACCAGAGTAAGGACTTCGATTTCTCGTTTGGTGAGCTTGATCGATTCCGCATCCAGTCCATGTTCGGTTAATGACATTGCGCTCACAATTCGCTCCTTTCCGGATTATGAAGCCAAGAGGGCTTTAAATCATCGGCAATTGGATTCTTCCATAATCGGCGGAGGAATCCCATACAATTACGACCGGTGGAATTACCGGTATTTGGAAATTCCCGAGTAGCCCCTCTTCGCGAAAAGTCCATTCTTTTCGTGTAAACCCGATTGGATTTCGGGAATAATATATCCGTGACAGCTAGTCACGGCGCCTCGTCGATGATTTGATGAATCTGTTTTTCCTTATTTATACTCAAGTTGACAGGATGAAATCCGGCAATCAGAGAATGCCTGTTTGTCCGGATATCGTTTCGTGGATATGGGAAAGGATAGCGCGATGAATGTCTTGGTGACGGGAAGCAGAGGGTTTATAGGGCGTATACTTGTCGATCAATTGCTGGAGCGGGGGGAAAGCCTGACCACCTTCGATCGCACCGCGCCTCGGAAAACGGAGGAATGGCGACATATCCCGGGGGATCTACGCAGTATACAGGATGTCCGCCGTGCAATGCGAGGAATGGATATGGTGATACACTTGGGAGCAATCGCCGATTCCATGTTCGAGATCGAGGAGGATGTGTTTGCAGTCAATGTCGAGGGCACTCATAATATCTATCTCGCGGCGGCGGAGGCTGGCGTAAGCCGGGTGATTCTTTTCTCCAGCATCAACGCCACCGGAGCGGTGGGGGGGCATCGCAAAACGGAGTATTTTCCCATAGATGACAACTATCCCGCTCACCCAATGACCGCATACCAGCTTTCGAAGCACCTCGGCGAGGAGATCGCCAAATCCTTTTCGGAGCGGCACGGGATCACAACTGTAAGTCTTCGGCCGGTATTTGTGGCTAATCCGGAGAGATATCCGCATTGGAAGGAGTTGGGAAGATCCCGTTTGACAAGATGGGGCAAGGAGGACTATTGGTCCTATGTGGATGTGAGGGATGTCTGTAAAGCGGTGTTCTTGGCGATGGAAGTGCCAGTGGATAAGTATGACGCTTGTCTGCTCTGCGCCAAGGACACCACGATGGATATTCCAACTCAGGAACTGATGGCGAATTATTTCCCGAATTCAAACTGGGTGGGATGCTCGCCGGAGGAGTGGTTCAAGGATAACCCGTATCGCACGGTGATCGACTGCGCTCATGCGAAAGAGGTGTTGCATTGGGAGCCGTTACATTCCTGGCGGGACCCCGTGGAGACCTCGGAAAAATAACGGTTCTTTGAAATTCCGTAATTCTCCCTAAAGGGAAGCGCGTTTCCCGGCAATAATTAGAGTGCGGAGAACAAGGCACGCCGGTTATGTGACCAAGAGGTTACAGGTTCTCTGCGGGGGGACGCGGTCGGCGAACGATGGGCACGAACGCCGCGTTCATTTATTGAATGAAAAATGAGATAAATGGACGCATGACCGATGCGGATATCCACAGGCTCTTAAGAGAGTATAAGAGCGAGCAGTCTCAGGAGATTCGCGATCGTATTGTCATGCAATACAGGAATCTGGTGGAGAGCGTTGCGCGACGCTTTTCCGGAGTGGCGGAACCGATGGAGGACCTCGCACAGGAGGGGTACATCGGATTGTTATCCGCCATCGAAGGTTACGACGCCGATAAGGGCGTCAAATTCAGCACTTATGCCACTCATTTCATTATCGGGCAGATAAAGCATCATCTTAGAGATCGCGGCAAGATCATCAAGGAGCCGGCATGGCTTCAGGAGCTCAATCAGAGAGTAACCCGAGTCATGGAGGCGTTGTGTCAGGAGACCGGTAGGATTCCGACCAACGAGGAGATCGCCGAAGCCATGGGAATGACCGAAGAGGCGATTACGGAAATGCTCACTAGCCGTGAGATTTTCAAAGTGGCTTCCCTGGATGGCGGCGCGGAACAGGATGATGAGAACTCCGCAACCTATGATATGGATCGAGTCAAGGCTGATCCTGTTGTTGATTTCCAGTTGCCGATTGAAGACAAGGTGGTATTGGAAGCTGCACTGCAACGGCTTAAGGATCTCGAACAGCGAATCATCCAGGAGTTCTACTTCAAGGACCGTAGCCAGACGGAAATCGCTGCAAGCATGGGAATTTCCTGTAACTACGTTTCGCATATCTTACGTAATTCGACCCGCAAGCTCAAGAAAATATTGATGACGGATGAGCTAAAGGAAGCTCATATGGAGTTGGCTCGTATGAAACGTAAGCTTGATGAGCAACAGGTGATTATCCAAGAGCAGACAGTCATTGACGCTACTACGAGGCTTTACAACCGATTCTATTTTGACAATCGTTTGAGCGAGGAGATAAGCCGCGCCAGTCGGCATCAATATCCTCTGGCGGCGTTGGTAATCAAGTTGGAGGGTTTTAGACATCTTAATCGCGCATATGGAACCATACGCTCCGAGGAAACGATCCGATATGCCGCGAAAATCATTAGCGAAAGCGTGCGTAAAGTGGATATCGTCACCTATTTTGACGATGGGGTCTTCGGACTGATCCTGCCGCATACCGGCGAACAGGTGCGGGTTGTGGCGGATCGACTCGCCAATCGTATGCATTCATGGCTCTTGGAATCCGGTTTGGCGGAGGGTAAGATTCGGGTTCAAGTGGCGTACGGGCATGCATGTTATCCGATGCATTGCGTCGAAGCTAATCAATTGATCAATAAGGCGTTTGAGGATATGAATCTGATATCCTTCAAAAGCGATCTGGCAACCGCAGCGTAAAACATTACCGAATGACAATCGAATCATCGTTTCATGCAGATGCGGGGGATAAGCCCCCGCATTTGCATTTGGGTTTCTCCCTGTTGGTATAATAGAAAAAAATCCCTTAGGAGATGCTGAATTGCCGGACAAAAGAAAAGTTCTGGATTTGAGTAATCCAGACCCTAATCAGTTAAGCGGAATCGATCGCAAGCCTCGAAAGAAACAACGGACGGCTTCTCGCCTGGTTCAAGTGGTGGCGGGAATCATTCTTTTGTTGATCATTCTCGCAGCGGGATACTGGACATTTGAACATTTTCAAAACTCCAAAGCCATTCCTTCCCAAAGCTCCTTCGAACAGAAAAAAGTCGCGCAATAACGAGGGACCATGCGAGGTCGGGATCGCCAAAGTTTGCGCTTGCGATGAGTTTGACGCGCCGTGCGCAGTGCATATGCTAATTGCTTCGGATGAAAATATTACGTGATGAGTCGAACCATGGACAATCATAGGATAAACTATAGATGGAGTGGCGGCTCATAATGGATTGATTTCGCGGGTCGCTAATGATAAGCATATGAAACTACGTCTCCTTTTTTCGTGCCTTTCACTTATCCTTATAGCAAAATGCCATGCCGCCCCGCCCGCATTTATCCTCAATGATCCCGATTTGCCTGGCTCCTCCGTTAAAGTGAGCGGCGCGGTTGCGTCCGCAATCCGGGATGCCGGATACGCTCCCAAAGAGGTGACGTTCGAGGATTTATTGCACCAGGGGGCGCTCTCCGCCGACAACTGCAAGCTGTTGGTTTTCCCGCAATGCGGCGCACTGCCAGGCTCGCTTCAGCCGATTGTTCTTCGCTATTTGCAGGAGGGAGGACGTCTCATTGCATTGGGCGCTCCCGCATGGAACAGCCTCCTGTTCAGGGATAAGAACGGAAAATGGATAACTCCATCCCAGTTCTCGGAGAAGCATGCGTTACAACCGCCAGCCAAGGTGGTGTTTCCATTCACTGGGAATCTGGACGGATGGGTGCGCTCCACAAATACGCCCGCCTCCCCCGCGTCCTATACGCTTACATCCGTAAATGCAAAGGGGGGTGGCATTGGAGTTCTGCATGCGGTGATATCCAATTTGGATGGTTGGGACACTTTTCAATCACCGGCTCTTTCTGTTTCGCCCTTTTCCCCCGGCATGACGAACACCGTCTTTTCAGCGAGGGGTGGTCCGAGAACCATCGCATTGGCGGTCGAGTGGCAGGAGCGGGATGGCTCGCGATGGATCGCCACGGTGCCTCTTTCGCAAAAATGGGGGTATTACTCCCTTCCCCCCTCGGCGTTCAAATCCTGGATGAATTCGCCTGAGAAGGCGGCGCAGGGTTTTAACCCTGCCGATGCGGCGGTGTGCCGCATTGGCTTGGCGTTCACCCATACAGGTACCATAGGGGGCAGGCAAGAGTATTGGATTTCTGAAGTGGGAGTGGGTCCGAGCGATCAAACCGACAATTTCACAAACATCCCCTCGCTGACTCCTTTGGACACCATCTGTCCCAAATACAAGTTTTTCCCGCTGCATGGCGAAATCCGTCTCTCTTCCGATCCGGGGCAGGATTTGGTGACCTATCCGCTCACCTCTCCCCTCAGTTCCAAGGGGATCCTCTCCACAAGTCCGCGTCCGAGCGGAGCGGGCTTTTTGAAGGATCGTCCATGGAGGTGGGTTTCGTTGATCCGTGCCACAGATGCCAGGACAGGCGAATGGCGCGGAACTCCTGCAACGTTGTTACTTTGGGCTCCGGGCTCCCCTTACGCCGGGGGAATATGGATGGCCGCAGCCATGCAAAATCCGAATTTTTATCTTCAACCCGCATTCAAAAGGTTTTTGATTCAAACGGCGAAAAGAATGCGGCGGAACCTGTTTTTCCTTGATGCGGGCGCGGAATATTACACCTGCCTTCCCGGCGAGGCTGTGCGTTTGGGGGCCCGTCTGATGAATATGGGGGATGAAGGAACGGCGGCAGCCATCGTTCGAATAAACGTATCCTTGCGAAACGGCGAAACGATTTATGAACGAAGCTGGAAAGTGCGCGTTCCCAAGGGCGCAATCACTGTTTGTGATACGAGTTGGCGATCGAAAAAAACATTTCCCAGTGATGGGTATGTGGTCACCGCAACGCTTATCGAGCGAGGCGAAGTTATCGATCGGTTGTCCCAAAGCCTGTATCAGTATCGTCCTTCCGCTCACCCAAACTATGTTAAAATTCGTCCGGACGGGCATTTCTATTTCAACAATCGACTTTGGCGGATCAATGGTGTGAACTACATGCCCTCCTCCGGAATCGCGCAGGAGGACGGCGACATATTCGAGCACTGGATGAGTCGCGCCGCATACGACCCTGTTGTCGTGGAGCGTGACCTGAAGCATATCGCAAAATTGGGAATGAACGCGGTGAGCATTTTCATTTATCGCCAAAATCTGGAATCCCATAACCTTATCGACATTTTGCGACGATGCAGGGAGCTTCATCTTCACGTCTATTTGAGCCTGCGTCCCGGGGTGTTGGACTATCTCCACATGGAAACAACTCATCCTCTTCAGGATGCGATCCATAATTTTGTCACGATTATCAAGCGCTATCATCTCAATCGAGACGACACGATATTTAACTACGAGGTGGCATGGGAGCCGAATTTCGGCGATCAACAAGGAAGGGAGTTAATGGATCCCGCTTGGAGAAAATGGGTGACTGCAAAATACGGTGACGTTCGGAACGCGGAGCAAGCATGGGGCGAACTGGCTCCTTTAAACTCTTCGGGTGAACTAACCAACCCCTCGGGGGCGCAACTGTCGGGGACTGATCCCCATGCCGTCAAGTTGGTGGCGGATTACCGTCATTTTCTGGATCAATGGCTTGTCGATACTTACGGCGCAGCCGCTAAAGCGATACACGCGATCGCTCCTCATCAGTTTGTGAGTTTTCGCATGGCTTCGGCGGGAAATCCAGAGGATGATCAGAGGGGCGGGCTGCCTTATCAATTTGAAGGGTTGGCGCACGCGGTGGACTTCCTGGCTCCCGAATGTTACGGACGGGTGGGTTCCAAGGAGGGGGATCAGGGAATTGTATTTGAAATCGCATACGCTCGCGCAGCCGCCCCGCATAAACCCGTAATCTGGGCGGAGACGGGTGTGAGCGCGTGGAATACCGCCACTCAGAGCGATGACCCCTCCGCGTTGGAATATCAGGGTTTCTATTACAACACCTTTTACAAACTCGCCATGGAATCCGGAGCGGACGGTATATTTTACTGGTGGTATCCGGGAGGATTTCGAGTGGGTGAGAACAGCGATTACGGGCTCATCAATCCCGACGGAACTCCGAGACCTTCCACGGAGGCTGTGTTGCATTGGGGAGCCAAGTTCCTGCACGCCCCCGCACCGCGCAAACCCAACAAATGGTTTTCGTTCAATCGGGATGATTATCCAGGCGGGGTTTACGGAGTGTTTCAAGCGTTGCGGAAACCGTTCTTCAAGGCGATGCAGGAAGGATTCCGTCCTGGATTGCGAAACCAAACGCCCTGGGAACCGCAAGGCGGCTTGAGGCGTTGACAACTCCTGTTCGCTTTATTTGGCGGGGAATTGCAAAAAACTCTTTTGGATGTTTTCCTAATTGTTCTGAATTTTGCAATCACCTCGGAATATGTGATTTCACTTATTTTTCGTCATTCGTCAATATCATCGAAGTGAATATCACTGATTCCATGCATTACGGTTATTTCAAATCACGAAAGGATCAAATATGCCTGTACCAATCAGTCCTGAAATAACGGAGGGCCCCCTTCTTCATCGCATAGACGGTGCGATGGGGAGGCTTCCCAAACTGGTATACAGAGTACTATCGGAACTAGATGCCGAAGGATGGGTCACCCCGGAGCCGAAGCCTTATGCGGAGCGAATGCAAGGAGAACATAAGAGATTGAAGCAAGGGGACGTCTGGGGGAAGCTGTGGGACTGCGCATGGTTTCATTTTACCGGTACCGTTCCAAAGGAAGCGATGGAGGGGACGGGCGTTCTTCTTATCGACATCGGCGGGGAAGGATGCGTGGTGGATGAAAATGGCACGCCTCTGATTGGTTTGACGACTTTGGGATCGGGATTCGATTATTCCCTGGGCAAGCCCGGGAAGCATGTGGTTCCTTTATCCCTTTTGAAGCTTAACGAAGACAAAGTTGAAGTTTGGGTGGATGCGGGTTGCAATGATCTGTTTGGAAGCCTGCCAAGCGGCGGGGCGCTCGTTCAAGCGGCAATTGCGGAACGAAGAGAGGAGATGCAGGCTCTTTGTTTCGATTTCGAGGTTTTGAGAGAACTTCTGAACTATTTGCCCAGGACGAGCGCCAGATACGCCAAAATACTGCGTGGTTTGTATGATGCCACGCTCGTGTTGTCGCCGGAACCAACGGATGAGGAGGTGTCTTGCGCTCGCACCATTCTCTCCCCGCTTCTGGCGGCGCAAGGCGGGGATCCGTCGCTGAGAGTGAGCGCCATCGGTCATGCGCATATCGATCTAGCTTGGCTTTGGCCCGTGCGCGAAACGTTTCGCAAAGGCGCCCGCACATTTTCCACCGTGCTGAGGATGATGGAAAGATATCCGGATTATCTCTTCGGTGCGAGCCAGGCGCAACTCTATCAGTGGATGAAGGAGCTTTATCCCTCCCTTTATACCCAAATCAAACAGCGGATCGCCGAAGGACGATGGGAGGTGCAAGGCGGAATGTGGGTGGAGGCCGACGCGAACATACCGTCCGGGGAATCCCTGGTTCGCCAATTCCTTTATGGCAAACGTTTCTTCCTCTCCGAGTTCGGCGTCGATGTGAGGAATCTCTGGTTGCCCGATGTGTTTGGATATTCAGGCAGTCTGCCTCAGATCATGAGAAAGGCTGGCATCGACTTTTTCCTGACTCAAAAATTATCCTGGAGCAAATTCAACACCCATCCACATCACACGTTTCTTTGGGAGGGTATCGACGGCAGCGAAGTGCTTGTGCATATGCCACCAGAGAACACCTACAATAGCCCGGCGTCCCCCCGCGCCATAGCCGCTGCGGAGGCGAATTATCTTGATAAGGGCGTCTCCGATGAATGCATGGTGCTATTCGGAATCGGGGATGGAGGCGGAGGCCCGGGAGAGGAGCACCTGGAGCGTTTGAAGCGCGAGAAAAACCTCCAAGGGCTGCCGCCGGTAAGGCAGGAGTTCGCATGCGACTTTTTCGATCGATTGAGTCTTTCTTCCGAGAAATACGCTCGCTGGACGGGGGAACTCTATCTGGAAAGACACGAAGGAACCCTCACGACGCAGGCGCGCACCAAGAGAGCCAATCGCAAACTGGAGATTGCCCTCAGGGAACTGGAAATTGCAGCCGTGAGAGCCATGATCTCCACGGGATATCAATATCCCATGGAGGCATTGGAGCGAATTTGGAAAGAGGCTCTCTTCATGCAGTTCCATGATATTCTTCCCGGATCATCCATCACGAGAGTGTATGAGGAGACATTGGCTCGTTACGCCGCGTTGATGGAGGAGACGATCGGATTGACGGAGGAGGCGGATCGGGCGTTGCTTGGGAAGGGCGATCAGACGGCGGTTGCAAACTCCTTGAGTTGGGATCGCACGGAATGGGTGAGGATCAATGGAGAGTGGCGTTTGGTGAAAGCGCCCGCGCTATCCGTATCCCCCGTTGTGGCTTTCGATGTTTCCGACCACGACGCCAATGCGACGCAGTCTTGCCTGGAGAATGATCATTTGAGAGTGACATTCAACACCGCAGGCGATATCGTATCGATATTCGACAAGGATAATTCTCGAGAGGTTCTGAGAAAAGGGGAAACCGGCAATCATCTGATCGTCTTCGAGGATGCTGGCGATGCATGGGATTTCTCGCCCGATTATTACGTAGTAAAACCTTCCGAAACCACCCTTGTCTCTAGTGTCTCCAGCTTGGATGGGCCGGTCGCAGTCATGCATCAGACGAGAAAATACGGGGACTCCGTGCTGTCTCAGGAGATACGTCTTGCATCCGGTAGCAGACGTTTGGATTTTGTGACGCATGTTGATTGGAAGGAGCGTCACAAGATGCTTCGCGTTCGATTCCCGTTGGCGATACGCTCGGAACACGCACGGTGCGAAATTCAGTTCGGCAACATTGAGAGACCCACCACCATGAACACGAGTTGGGAAACAGCGAAACAAGAGGTGTGCGGTCAGAAGTGGGTGGATATCTCCGACGCCGGTTATGGAGTGGCTCTTTTGAACGATTGTAAATACGGACATCGCGTTCATGGGTGCACTCTGGATTTGGATCTCCTGCGCAGCCCGTCGTATCCCGATCCGATTGCGGATCAGGCGGAGCATGATATCACTTACTCTCTGTTCCCGCATGCGGGCGATTACACTGATGGCGGAGTGGTGCATGCCGCGTATGAATTGAACATGCCTTTAAGAGTTATCCCCTCCGTTAAGGGTGTTTCAGACGGATGCTCCTCTCTTCTGCGCCTGGACTCTGACGACGTGGTGGTTGAAGCGATTAAGAAAGCCGAGGATGAGGATGCTGTCATCATCCGAATGTATGAGGCGCATGGAAGATCGACGAATGCTTCGGTCCGCTTCGGATTTCCTGTGAAGTCCGCAGAGATCGTCAATCTTATGGAGCAAAAAGAGAGTACGCTTGAAGTGCGTGAAGATCAAGTGGATGTTTCCCTTAATCCATTTGAAATCATCACATTGAAGGTGAATGCGAAGTAAAGCGATAAGGAGTAAGTAATGTCTTGGGGGCGGTTTAAACGGATATATCATCGAACGCTAGGATCGATAACACCCGGGGTGTTGCTAATCTTATGCGTGTTATTATTGGAAGTTCAACCCTCCTTCTCTTACGCCAAAAGGATGCGCCTTGTAGTGTGGGGGTTGCAAACCGGTGTGGAGACGAAGGACCAGGATGCCGAGATCGCCGCTTTCGAAAAAATGCATCCCGATATCAAAGTGGAGGCTTTATCCATGGGGGCGGGCGCGATGAACCCTCAGAAACTGATGACCTCCATCGTAGGCGGCGTGCCCCCGGATGTGGTGTATCAGGATCGATTCACCATAGGAGACTGGGCGAGTCGCGGCGCTTTTCGATCTCTGAACGATCTCTTGGCTCAGGATGCAAAGAGTAAAAGCCCTTATGCGGTAAGGCAGAAAAATTTCGTGCCCGCTACTTGGGCGGAGGCTACTTATAAGGGGCAGGTGTACGCCATCCCGGATTCCACTGATGACAGGGTCCTTTACTACAACAAGACGCTCTTCAGAGAAGTGGGATTAAATCCCAACAAGCCCCCTCAAACATGGTCGGAGATGATATCGGATGCCGTTAAACTCACGAAGCGCAGATCGGACGGCAGTTTCTCTCGGCTCGGATTCATCCCCGTCTATGGTCAAGGCTGGCTCTATTTGTGGTCCTGGCAGGAGGATGGGGAGTTTATGTCCCCGGACGGCAGGTATTGCACGATGAACAATCCTCAGACATTGAAGGCGCTCACAGCTTTGGTGAACTGGTACGATATCCTGGGGGGAGTGGACGCCATCAACTCGTTCGCCGGAGGGTTCGCGGGCAATGCGCAGGACCCATTCATGACGGGCAAACTGGCGATGAAGGTTGACGGGGACGGATTTATCAACTCAATTGCTCGTTATCATCCGGAGATGGATTTCGGAGTCTGTCCCGTTCCGGTGCCGGACGCCCGTTTTCATCATCTTGGGCGTTTCAAACACGATCCCACATGGGTCACTTGGTCGGGAGGTTTCGCCTGGGCGATTCCGAATGGTTCAAAGCATTTAAAGGCATCGTGGGAGTTCATTCAATGGATGACCTCCCCGCAGGCGAAACTGATCGGAGCTGCGGCGCAGTCGGCTTACGCCCATAGTCTTGGGCGATTGTACGTTCCTCCGTTGTACGCGAATAATCTGGCGACCCAGGCGGTGTTTAAGGTGTACAAACCTACTCTGCCATACAAATTCCTCAAGGCTAAGGAGATAACCCTTCACCTTCTCCCCTACACGAAATTTCGACCGGTGACGTTCGTGGGACAATATCTGTGGGATGAGCATGTGCGAGCGGTGGACGCCGCCACGCGCCATGTGAAATCCCCGGAGGCGGCGCTGGCTTATGCGCAGGAGCAGGTGCAAATCGAATTGAACAAGGTGTTCACTCTTGACACCCATCCGGTGATACCCATCGTGCCTGTGATGATTGGTTTTTCCATTGCGTTCATCATTGGGTTCGCGTTTTTGGGGTGGAAAGTTTACACATGGATGAGAAGGCAAAAACGCGCCGTAAGATCGGAGGCGTGGGCGGGATTTCTCTTCGCATCGCCATGGATATTCGGATTTCTTGTCTTTACATTCGGCCCTATTTTAGCCTCATTGGTGCTCTCATTCTGCGACTACGATGTTTTGCACCCGGCGCGTTGGGCAGGTCTCAACAATTACATCACTCTGTTTACTTTGGATAGGCATATCTTTTTCAAGAGTATCTATAACGCATTCTATCTGGCGTTTTGGGGTATTCCTCTTGGGATTGTGACGAGTCTCTCGATGGCGATGCTGTTAAACACCAAGATCAAAGGGCAGCAGTTTTATCGTACGGCATTCTACATGCCAAGCATCGTTCCGATTGTCGCCACATCGGTTCTCTGGGCGTGGCTGTTAAATTCCGATCCGTCAAGAGGTTTGGTCAACGCCGCCTGGCAGGCGACGATAACGCACTGGTTCCACATCGCTCCGCCGGGTTGGCTGGCGGTGCCGTTGTGGGCGAAACCCGCCTTGATTTTGATTGGATTATGGGGTGCGGGCGGCGGAATGATAATTTGGCTTGCGGGTTTGCAGTCCATTCCCGTAACTCTCTACGAGGCGGCGAGCATCGATGGCGCCAAAGGATGGTCGCAGTTCTGGAATATCACGATTCCAATGCTCTCGCCGTATATCTTCTTTAACCTGATCATGGGCACCATCGGCGCCTTGCAGACCTTTGCCACGGCGTATATTCTGGGCAATACTGGCGGCGGACAAACCACTGGGCCCGACGACAGCCTTTTGGTTCCCGTGGTTTATCTTTTTAACAATGCGTTCCAGTATTTCAAAATGGGTTACGCAAGCGCCTTGGCGTGGATTCTCTTTATCATCATTCTCGGATTGACCTTGGGACAGCTTAAGCTCGCCCCGAAGTGGGTGCATTACGAGGTGGATTCAAAAGGATAGATCAAGACTCCTATGTTGCAAGGAAATTCGATTTTTCAATATTCCATAAGAAGAGTATGAAAGTATGAAGGCTATATTTTGGGTTTGTCTGATTGTGATAGGATATGCCTCTCTCACGGTTTGGGTGGCGCATATCATGCGCGCATTTCGATTGCGGCGGATGGGATTGGCGATTGCTTTGTTGTTCCTACCGATCATTCTATTGGCGGTCGCCCCGTTCCTTCCCGATTCCATGAGGCTTATGCTGTTTGTGTTGTTATTGGGAGGAGTGACCCTTCTGTTGGCGAAATTGACTGCTCCCAAGCAGCCGGTCATTCCGCAGAAGGAGATCAAACCCTCCTTTCTTCATTTGGCGCTACTCAGCGGATCCGCCCTCTTTCTAATCCCTTTCGTGTGGATGGTGGTTACCTCTCTCAAGGACGATAGCCAGATGTCGAAGTTTCCTCCCGAATGGATTCCCACTCAGCAGGTCATGATCAATTACAATGGCAAAAAATGCGGATTGGTCTGGTACACCTATAAGAACATGCATCTGAAGTTCGTCACCCTTCAGTCTTACCCGGATGGAACCATTCAGATACAGGCTTTGAAAGACCCGCGAATTAATTTGCGTGTATCATTGGCGGATGTGAAGAAGATACGCCATTTCGATCCGTTATGGAAAAACTATCCTGACGCTTTGGAGTTCCTTCCCAAGGATAGCGATTACGGTTTGGTGAACCTAATGGTCACCGTATTCATCGCGGTAATGTCGGTGATCGGCACGGTGCTTTCATCCAGCTTGGTCGCATATAGTTTTTCCCGATTGCGGTGGCCGGGAAGAGATATTCTTTTCGGGATCGTCCTGTCCACAATGATGCTTCCCGACGCGGTGACGATGATGCCGCGCTTCCTGATATTCCGTTACTTGCATTGGATAGACACGCTTAATCCTCTCTGGGTTCCCTCCTTTTTCGCGGCGGCGTTTAATGTGTTCTTGCTTCGGCAGTTCTTCATGGGGATTCCTCAGGAGTTGGAGGATGCGGCGAAGATCGACGGGTGCAGTTATTTAGGAGCTTACTGGAGGGTGATGCTGCCAATGGTCAAACCCGCTTTGGCGGCTGTGACCATCATGCAGTTTATCGGATCTTGGAATGACTTCATGAATCCCTTAATCTACATTTCCACACCCGAGAAAATGCCGCTTTCCTATGTCCTCGAGCTTTTCAATTCAGCGAATGGCGGGGAACCGGGCATGTTGATGGCGGCAAGCACGCTTGTGGTCTTACCGGTCATCATTCTCTTCTTCTTTACGCAACGGTACTTCATCGAGGGGGTGACTCTCACCGGTCTGGGAGGAAGATAGATGGAGCGAGAAAGCGCTTCTCCTCAGCTATTCATGCGGCGTCCGCATTTGGAGGATATCCCTCCTATCCCGAATCTCAGCGAAGGATACGGATTGCGCAGCTATGCGGAAGGAGATGAGAAAGATCTGGCGCAAGTTCTCAGGGACAGTTTTCAGGATAGGGCTTGGACTGTGGACAAGGTGTATTCCGACCTGATCATTCCCAAGGATGTTGAAGAGATTTATGTTGCAACGTTCAAAGAGATCGTTGTCGCTACGGCGTCCGCAAGGTTTCTTCCCGGAATATACCCCGGGTCGGGGTATCTCCACTGGGTGGGGGTGCATCCCGACCACCGAGGCAAAGGGCTCGGACGATTGGTGACTCTTGCCGTGATGCATCATTTCAAAGGGGCAAATTGTCGGGATACTGTGTTGGAGACGGATGATTTCAGGATACCCGCCATTAAACTCTATCTCAGCGTTGGCTATCAGCCTGAATATCGTCATCCTTCCCATCAAGAACGTTGGGAGAAAATCCTGGCGAGTTTTTCGAAATAACTGAACCGTTCAAACGCATTCGCTTATCGAACGGATCAAACCGATTAAGCCCAAGCCGTAATAGGTGTATTCAACGTCGGTTTCCGTGTCGTAGGGGTTGGCGGAAAATCCCCCTGCGATGTTGGCGCAGGACTTGACGAACCGCGCTGTCTCCGCGAGATCATCCATTCGAATTCGATTGGTGATTCCCAATGTAAGGAACGCGCTATAGGTGGAGAGAAGATCGCTTTGCGGGGCGTCTTGATGGGCGAGATATCCTCCGTCAGTGTGGCGAAAAGCGGCTATTGAGTTCAAACACGCCTCTATCATCTCCTTTTCATTGCTTTCCACTACAAGCAGGTATCCCGCCCATGCCGCAAGGAGGCTGGTTTGCGGGATATCCTTGATTTCTATTGCAAACCCATTCGAGGATTTGGGGGTCTCTCCCGTCATTCCAAGGCATAATGCATTAAGGAAGAGGTCATAAGGGTTTTTATGTATTGAAATTCCATGAGGGGGTTCGAATGTCACCTGTATGTCTCCATACCGGGTTAGGATGCGGCGGATGTTCAGTAAGTTAAACCATTCCACGACGGTTACGGGAGCCATCGGGAGGGTTGTAAGATAGTTCGCCACGCGTTGGTATGATTTCCTTTCAGCCCCAAGCAAAGCCAAGCAACGAACGCCGAAATCCGTGTAGTAGAGATCCGATCCCCCCGCTCTGTTCTGGAAGCCTCCGTCAGGGTTCCATCGAGTCTCCAACCATTCCATTTGGTGGTGCATAAACCTCTTGCTTGTTCGTGAAATCCCGTCTAGTAACAACTCATCGGTTATGGTTAGGTAATCCATCCAGCCCCCTTTTGCTATCCGTTCCGTCTTATAATATCCTCGGAAATAAAATCGTTCATCGTAACGTAATCTAAATATGAGAGTTACGCAAGTTTATTCTTTCTAAAGGAGATTGCTTGGGAAACTCGGGTATGAGTCAAAATAAATTGTAACTTTTCGCCATGGAAAACGTCAATGATACTAAACAAAGATGAAGACAGCGAAATATGGGAAAGCACGGGAATCGAATCATGTATCATATAGAACAACATATAAGAGTTAAGTTGGAGTTCCCGGCCATGTCGGAACCGGTGGAAGTTAACGTTCCTTGGTCGGTGCTGAGATTTCTGGATTTTCATGCGGACCGATATATCGGTGCGGATGGATCGGTGATATACCGACGCCGCCCGGAAATCTTGTCGCAGCAATGCGTGACAAGCGGAGAGGAAAACCAAAAATACGCCGTGGCATAAGTTTCAATGTCATCACATCCGTGTTTTCCCAGTTCAGAAGGGGCGGAATGGTTTCCGCCCCTTTCATGCATGTCCTCTCATAGGTCCATTCCCTCATATGCGGATGGAGATTTCCCTCCCCATCGTATCAAAAGCCACATCGATTTCGTATAATATACTTAAAACATGCTCGGGCTGTCGTATTATCATCCACGAGAATCACTTAATAATCACACGGACACATTCAATCAGGGTGATTTGAGCTCTGTTGTTACGTAAAGTAAGTGAAGTGGCATTTTCCCAAGTGGAGGAAACGTTCCTTATGCATATCCCCGATTCCATGATAAGTCCGGAGACCTGCGCCGTAGGGGCGGCGGTAATGGCTCCAGTGTGGTTCGTGGCCGGCAAGCAGCTGCGGCGTTCGCTTCCAACGAAGCATATCCCTTTGCTTGCCATCGGAACCGCATTCTGCTTTACCATCATGATGTTCAACATCCCCGTTCCTGGGGGAACCACGGTGCATCCCGTGGGGGCGGTGCTGCTTGCGGTGCTTCTTGGACCCCCCGCCGCCATCATAGGAGTCACTGCGGCTTTGGTGGTGCAAGCTCTGTTTTTTATGGATGGAGGGGCGTTGGCTATCGGGGTCAATTCCTTCACCATGGCTTTCTCAATGCCGATTTGCGGATGGTTCGTCTACACACTCATTTCCGGCAGGACTCCGTCAAATCATCCGCGCAGAGCCATAGCGGCCGGGATCGCCTCTTGGATTGGTTTGAACGTTGCCGCGTTTATCACCGCTGTCGTACTGGGGATTCAACCTATTCTCTACCATGACGCGAGCGGCAGGGCGCTCTATTTTCCCTTTCCTTTATCCGTATCCATTCCCGCGATGCTCTTCGCCCACATGGCGTTCGCCGGGGTGGCTGAGGCGATTGTGACAGCTTCCGTCGTTAGGTACATGCAATCCCGTAATTTCGTCCTTTACGGAACCTCGGAAGGGCAAACTGCTTCGAAATACGGGCTAAGCCTGCTATGGGCTGGATTGGGAGTGATGGCGGCGCTCACCCCTCTCGGAATTTTGGCGAAAGGGGATGCGTTCGGAGAATGGGGCGTGGAGGGGCTGAAAAAGCAGGCGGGTTACCTGCCTGCGGGCTTCCTCAGAGTGGAGAGGTATGGATGGAAAGGGTTTGCGCTGTTTCCCGATTACCTCAGCGACAAGGGCCCGCTTTTCTACATCCTCTCCGCTGTGATTGGAATCGCCTTGGCTTCGGGGCTCATCCTGTTGGTCGCGAAGCTTTTCGTACGGAATAAATCCGAGAGTTCGCCCGATGAATGGGATGGAGGGGAACCGAGGGGCAAGCTGAGAGCGGGGGAATTGCCCGAATGGCTACTGCGATCCCCCAAAGACGATAATCCCAAAGAAACGCAGGGTGGCGAGGACCGAACCATGAAGCGCGGCTGGCTTGATAAGACATTGGAGGACCTTTCCGCAAGCTGGAGCGTCGCGATGCAGCAGGAAAAAACAGCCAAGCTGGATGGAGCGTTGCAAAGGTTGGATCCGAGAACCAAGGTGGTCTCGTTATTGCTTCTTTCCTTGGCGGCGGTGATGTGCAATCAAGCGTATATCCTGGCGGGTCTGCTGTTTTTCGCATGGATGCTCGCTCTGCTCTCCAAACTCCCGATGCCTCTCTTTTTCAAAAGGGTGGTGACTCCGGTGGCTTTTTTCATTCTGCCGATTGCGATCCCCTCAACGTTAAATTGGGTGCATCGGGGCCACGCTTTGCTTACGATATCCTCTCATCCCTATATCTGCATCACGCTTGAGGGCTCCATCACCGCAGGCATGTTTCTTATGAGGATGCTCTGCGCGGTATCCTTTGTGGCTCTTCTCTCGTCCACCACTGTGAGCCATCAGCTCTTTGAGGGGATGGGCATGCTTATGGTGCCTCGAACGTTTCTTTGGATACTTGAAATGACTTATCGCTACATGCTGTTACTGCTGCGTTCCGCCGAGGAGATGTTCCTCGCCAGAAAAAGCCGCACCGTTCACGCTGCGGATACGGAGGAGGCGCGGCGTTTTCTTTCCGCCTCCATGGGAGCTCTTTTCGTGAAAAGCATGAATCTTACCGAGGATATTCACGGTGCGATGCGATCCCGTGGCTGGGGAGGGGAGACCCGCTTTTTAAGGAGATCTCATTTTAGCTGGAGGGATTTGACCTGGGGCGGGTTGTTTATGCTTGTTTTTCTCTCTTCAATCATTGGAGGTTTCATTGGATAGCGTTTGCCCTCAACGTTCGCTTTTCGAGGTTCGCCACGTTCATTTTGCCTATCCGGGAGGGGATGCCGTTTTGGATGACATCTCCTTCGATGTTTTGGAAGGTGCGTCCATGGCTATGATGGGCGCCAACGGATGCGGTAAATCCACCCTGCTTAAGGCGCTAGACGGGTTGCTTTACCCGCAGAAAGGGAGTATCCGTTTTTTGGGCGAGGAGTTATCTGAAAACGCCTTGAAGAGCGATGCCTTCAATCGCTGGTTTAGGCGCAATGTGGGGTTTATCTTTCAACAATCGGATGTACAACTGTTTTCACCCACCGTGGAGGAGGAGATCGCCTTCGGCCCTCTTCACCTCAATCTTTCGCCAACGCAGGTGAAGCGGCGCGTCGAGGATATCTCCGAAATGCTTGAAATCACTCATCTGCTCCAGCGTCCCCCCTATTTGATGTCGGGCGGGGAGAAAAAAAAGGTGGCGTTGGCGTCGGTCTTATCCTTGAACCCTAGTGTGCTATTGCTGGATGAGCCTTCTGCGGGGCTGGATCCGCGTAGTCAGATGTGGTTGGTGGAGACGTTGAAACAACTTCACGGCGCGGGTAAAACGATTGTGATAGCAACGCATGATTTGGATATTGTGAATGATATTGCGGATACCGTCGTTATTTTTAACGAAATGCATCGTATCGAGGCGGTTGGTCCGGTGAAGGAGACGCTGCAAAATACGGAGATGTTGCTTCGTGTGAACTTGATCCATGAGCATTATCATCGTCATGGAGATGAAATTCACAGTCACATTCACGCCCATGATTCGGAACACAAGCATCAGCATGACGATGTCGAGTGAGCGTGTGTCGGTGCGTCGAATGCTCCAAAAGGGTTTTTTAAGTTTTTTTCAATTTTGTTCGGACGGATGCAGGAATTTTCCCCGATTTGGTGAAAAATAATATACAGGCTCAATCTGTTTCCGATTTCTGTCGGTCGAAACATGGAAAGACTGAATAAGCAATGGAAACCTATGGCGTTTGTCGTCGGGATGGAGCCCCCGACACATCACTTTAAGGAGGATAGATGGTGAAAAAAGTCCTAGTATTAGCGGGCTGTGTGTTTATGCTGGTTTTAAGTTCAGTTGCGTTCGCCCAATCGTTGGATGACATTTCTCAAGGCTGGTCCCTTAGAGGCGGATTCTTCTTTCCATTGAAGACGAGCGCTCAGGACGCCGAAGGGGATGTGTGGGGCACGGTAGGCGCGGAGCGACTGCTTTATCAAGGAGAGAACTGGGAGGGGACTTTCAGTTTGGATTACTATGGAAACGGAAATCTATACTCCATTCCGTTCAAGCTAAACCTTCGCACGGTGCATCGTCGCGTTCGAATGGGGTTTGGCGCGGGCGTAAGCATCGGTCATGATTCTCAACATGGCATCAACGCATTTTGCTATGAAGGGTTGCTCGGGTACGAGATCAAGGGAGGCGAACATCCCGTGGATCTGGATTTAAGATACATGGGAACATTAAACTCTCGAAACGAACTCGATGGATTGGCTTTGACCCTTGGAATTGGCATGTGAAGATCATTCGCTTTAAAGAAAGGCGTCGATGGAATTTATCGACGCCTTTATCATTGTTGAGTGAAAACCGGATACTGCAAGGCGCGCATCAGCCTTTTAACACCACTTGCTCGATCTCCTCATTATGAGTCGCGGTCAGGATAATGAATTGACGTGTAGCTTTTATTTTCACTTTTCCAAAATCATTTCGCCTCCTCGACCGCTGTTTTGATGGAAGGATTTCCTTGGGATATGGAATAACCTCCAAGAAGAAAACACTTCTCGAGGAGTAGTGCGCTATCATGGGGGTTACAGAGGGCAATAGGGATGGCTCGGAGGGTGATTTTGAGACTATGCCCGTGAGTCAGACATCCGCAGTGAAAGATGCGGAGAAATGCAAGGTGAACGCAAAAAATCCGGCCAATAACATGCCGTCGGCATGGATATATCCGGTCGTAATATTACTTATTCTGCCTGATTTCTATTTTCTTAAGCCGCTTCCTTATTACATCGCTGGAATTGCCACGGCGGTGTTTCTGCGCCTCTTATCTTCATCCCTTTATAAAAAAGGGCATGAGGCATTCGCATGCACGATGGTTATTATCGCCCCATTGATGGCCTTCGCCATTCCCTGCCTTCTGGCGCCCGCCGGCCCAGCGATGCCTGTCATGCCCTTTTTTGGATTCCTCGCGGCGGTGGTAATGCAGTCCGGTTACATGATGCATAATAGTAAATCTCCGTTTGTGATAGCAGGCGTCAGTTCGGCTTTGGTATGGATCTATCTCATTCGCCACTGCCTTTTTTGGGGCTATTCGGCGTACCAAGCGCCCTTTTTGCTCTACGGCTCCGTTGGCTTGGTAATCAGCCTGCTTTACTTCGTAGTTGCATTTCTTACTTGGATTAACGCCACTCGCACCTCCGACGCACTGTTGAATGCGGGCGAGAATATGGTCATGCGGAAACTGTATGAGGAGTTGCAGGAATCTCATCGAGAGTTGGAGGATCGCAATGAACGTATGCTGGAGCAAGCGAAGGCCATGGCTGAGATGAACGACCAGCTTATCGCAATGCAAGCCGAACTAGCGTCCAATAACTCTCAACTCGAGGAAATGAATGCTAAGCTTGAGGAACAGGCTACCACGGACAGCCTGACGGGCCTTGCCAATCGACGCATGTTCCAGGAATCGTTGCGAAAGTGCGTCTCTCAGGCGTTAAGGCATCAACAACCTCTCTCACTGATCATGCTGGATGTGGATTATTTCAAGAAGTTCAATGATGAGCATGGTCATCTCACAGGGGATCAAGTTCTGAAGCATATCGCCGATATTTTGAAGAACGCTGTGAGAATGGGGGATATCGTTGCAAGGTATGGAGGCGAGGAGTTCGCGATCATTCTTAACCATGCCGAGCCGAACACAGCTCAAGTGGTGGCGGAGAGGATACGACAGAACGTGGAAAAGAACGGCGTGCTGGGTTTGCCGCTGACCATCAGTTCGGGAGTATCCTATCTGCACTCAGGTATCATCGATCCGGAAGAGCTTGTCGAGATGGCTGACAATGCGCTTTACGACGCAAAAAGGCTTGGACGCAATCGCGTGGAAACGTGCCCTATTCCGATCAACGCAAAGTTGCCCCCAATGTCAAATGATTTCAGGACTAACGAGGATAGGGATCTCGCGGAGATTCCGACAAACTCAAAGGATAATCCGGAGTTTGTGAATTCGGTTGGATTTGATCCTTTTGGGGGGGTTGAGGGACTGCTTCAGGAGCCTGCGGGCGCCATTCTTGCCACCCTGCTATCCGCGCTGGACTTAAGAGACGCTGAGACGCATGGGCATTCCTTGAGAGTGTCGCGTTACGCGATGCGCGTGGCATGCGCAATGGCGAGCATGTATCAAAGAAAACACTTTCGTTCCGGCATGGCGCCTCTGATAACGCCAAGCGATCTGCGTGACATTGCGCTAGGGTCGCTCTTTCATGATATTGGAAAAATACGTTTGCCGGATTACATCCTTAGAAAACCTGGCAGGCTTACCGACGAGGAGCTTGCGATGATGCGACGTCATCCTATTGTCGGGGCTGAACTTATCTGCGAATTTCCTCTTCTTATCCCGGCGCTGCCCATTGTACTGCATCATCACGAACGATGGGATGGAACCGGATATCCTGATAATCTTACCGGCAACTCCATTCCGCTTTCGGCGAGGATTTTCACCATTTGCGACGCATTTGACGCCATAACCACCGATCGTCCGTATCGTAAAGCCCTCTCCATTACGGATGCAAGGCAAATCATCAACGATCAGGCGGGAAAGCAGTTCGATCCCCTCGTGGTGGAGGCTTTCAACACCATCACGGATGAGGAGTGGATTCAGTTGTCAAACAACAAAACGGATACGATCAATTATCCCCTTGCGGCGTGATGCATGCGCACACACCATCTCTTTCATCCTCCTGACTGCCGCAGTTTGCGGCTTCAATGGAACCAAAAAACGATGATACAGGGTATAAAGGTATTGGTCAATTATGATCCAGGAGCTAGTGAATGAAACTCGGTGGAGCTTTCGTAAGTATCTTCGTTGCGTTTTTTTTATGTTTTGTCCCGCAATTCTCATCCGCGCAATTTGGCGTGCAGAACTATCTAAGCCTCTCCATGCAGACAAAGAACGCTCCCGTTCCCGGCAAACCGTTCACAGTGCTGGTTCACCTGAAAATCGCATCGGGGTTTCATATACAGTCACACAAACCTTCGGAAAGCGGATTTATCCCCACTGTGGTCACTATTTCCGCGCCGAAAGGCTTTAAGATAGCTCCGCCCGAGTATCCCAAGGCGCTGCAAGCGAAACTAGCCGGTTTCGTTTTGTCCGTGTACGAGGGGGATACAGTGGTGAGCGCTGTTGTCACCCCTGAGAAAAAACTGACTGGAAGTTTTAAGTTCAATACGAAGGTGAGCTATCAGGCTTGCAATAACCTAACCTGTTTTCCGCCCTCCTCGGCGTCCGTTTCCACCGTCATAAGGATTTCCGCTAAATCGGTTCCTCACAAAAATCCGCCGCCCAAGCACAAACCGAAAACGATTTCCGCAACGGCGCCTGTTACGCCCAATTCCGGCGGCGGCGCAAAGCAGCCAAATAACGAGGTTGCCTCAACCGTTCCGGCAGGTTATCGAATGAGCAAGCTGGAGCAATATCTTCCTCCCGCTCAGTTCATAAAGTTTCTTCAAAGCGGTGAAGCGAACGAGCAACCGCAGGATAACGATTTGAATCGTTTGCTGAAAGGGGGGAACCTGTTATTGGCTCTCCCCTTGATTTTTCTGCTTGGCTTGGCTTTAAACCTCACCCCGTGCGTCTATCCGGTCATTCCCATCACGATCGGTTACTTTGGAAGCCAGACGGCGAGTAATGGCGCCAAACCTCTGACGTTATCTCTTTTTTACGTGCTTGGAATGGCTGCAATGTATTCCTCGCTGGGGGTGATCGCCGGATTGACGGGTAGCCTTTTTGGTTCGCAGATGCAGAATCCATGGGTCTTGCTCGTTTTCGCGCTCATTATGTTCGGCTTGGCTCTCTCTCAATTTGACCGTCCCAATGGGATGCCGATTTGGGAATTTCAGCTTCCCGCCGTAATGCGTAAATCCGCTACCACGCGTTCCGGTGTGGTTGGCGCGATTATGATGGGCGTGTTGGTGGGTGTGGTCGCCGCGCCATGCATTGGTCCTGCCGTGGTCGCACTGCTGCAATGGGTGGGGGCGCAGAAAAGCGCGGAACTAGGTTTTTTGGTCTTCTTCACTCTCTCGCTCGGACTGGGATGCCCGTATATTCTGCTTGCAACCGTTTCAGGTTCCATCAAAAAACTTCCTCGATCCGGGGAGTGGATGATGGGGGTGAAACATATCTTCGGATATCTAATGATATGGATGGGGTTCTATTATCTGCAGAACTTGATAGATCGCCTCTCCCCCGGACTTGGTTCGAAGGTGTTGACCGGATGCACCATCCTTATTGGTATCATTATCCTCTTGTTGGATCGTTCCGGAAGGGATAACCGCGCATTCCGATGGGGGCGTCAGGTCATCGGCGTTGCAACCATCGCTGCGGGTATTTGGATGATGTTTCCCGCCCCTCCGCCCGCAATTCATTGGCAACCATACAGTTCGGACGCCGTGAGGAGCGCCATCGCCAGGAAAAAAAGCATCCTCATAGACTTCTCGGCGAATTGGTGCGCTGACTGCAAGGCGCTTGAAAGAACCACATTTACCGATCCAAGCGTGGGCAGGATCGCATCAAACTATGAGGCTTTCCGGGCGGACATGACCAATTTCAACGGACCCGCCCCGCAAAAACTTAAAAACGAATACGGGATAGTCGGGCTGCCAACGGTGGTGCTCCTAACCCCGCAAAAGTGATAAAACGAATGCCATCTTTTAAACTTTTCAATTTACCGGATATTGCGTACTCTCCTTACCCCGTGCGTGCGGAAGGCATTGATACCGGAGGCTTTGTGATCGCGGCGGATTGTCGATTTCGCGGATGGAAAATGGAACCCGAAGGGGAGTTGGATGACCGTCCCGTGGAAATGGATCAGTTTCATCTATGGCGCCATACAAAGGAGGGGCGAACCGCTTGGAGGCTGGAGGAAAGCGAGTGTCTGAGTTCTTATCCTTTCACATGGAGAAGATATTGTTTGCCAATTGAAGCCGCGCTATCCTTGGAATCGATCGATTTCTCCCCCGTTTTTTTGGATGAGGACCATAAGCCTGCCTACGAGAGCTTTCTGCCAATTCATATGGTGGTGTTTCGAATACAAAATCGCTCCGATCGCCCCTTTGAAGCTGCGCTGTTATCCACCTTGGCATGCGCTTGGCCGGACATGATGGCGTATTCCCGATTTGATTATCAGCACGATAACCTCGCTCTAACCGGAGCGTTGGGAGGCGATCCATTGGATATGGAGGGGCGAATCGGTGTATCCATGCCGGATCTTCATAGCGAGGGTGTCTATTTACAGGGGATCGAGCCATGGAGTGTGCCGGAGGGTTTGGAGCCTATACTGGAGGATTTCCTAGAGGACGGGGAGTTGGATTCAGCGGTTCCTCGCGGGGATTGCCAAGGGGCGGGAGCGTGGGTGAAATTCGATTTGAAGCCGGACGAGGTAAGACAGATTCCCTTCGCGTTTGTTTGGCATTTTACGTATTATAAAGCGGGCGGATTAAAAGGACAATTTCGAAAGCATTTCCAATATCTAACAAAGCGAAGAGGCGACAACGCAATCATATGGCTTGCGGAACAGGCGTTCAAGGATTACGGCGGTGAGGTCCCATCTTACGTGTATTGGATGGAGGAGCTTATAGGCAAGGGTTGAGCCCGCTTGATGCGGGCTCTTCCTATTTCTTCATCAGGATCGGCTCAAGCAGCATCTCCTTGGTGTAGAGGGCGTCCTCCCTAGAGTATTCGCTGAGCTCAAAATCCTTCCGGAGAACTATCGCACCTGTCGGGCAAGCCTCTTGGCAATATCCGCAAAAAATGCAGCGGAGCATGTTGATCTCATACTTTATTGCGTATCTTTCCCCCGGAGAGACGCGGTGTTCTTCCGTGTTCTCCTCCGCCTCCACGTAGATGCATCTCGCCGGGCACGCTCCTGCGCAAAGGCTGCATCCGATGCATTTTTCCAGACCATTGTCATATCGTGTAAGGACATGTCGCCATCTCGTTCTCGGGAATTGCTCTCTGCGCTCCTCGGGATATTGAAACGTGGCGATATTTTCCTTCCGCGCCGTAAGCATTTTTACATAATGCTTTAATGTTAACGCCATTCCCTGTGCAATAGGGGTGAATGTACGATTTAGTGTTTCCGCCATTTTACGCTTTCACCATAGGTAATTCAATAAGATGCCCGGACGAACCGGCTTTGATTTTTTCCTGCAGTCTCATGATGGCGTATATCAACGCGTCAGGACTGGGGGGACATCCGGGAACATATACGTCCACCGGTATGATTTGATCCACCCCTTGCAGGATAGCGTAGTTATTGTAAAAGCCACCCGTGGAGGCGCAAGCCCCCATCGAAATAACCCATTTCGGATTCGGCATTTGATCGTAAATTTGCCTTAGAACCGGTCCCATCTTTGTCGAAACTCTTCCCGCGACGATCATCACGTCCGCTTGACGCGGAGAGGCGCGAAACACCTCGGCGCCAAAGCGAGATACATCAAAGCGAGATGCGGCGGAAGCCATCATTTCGATCGCGCAACAAGCCAGCCCGAATGTGAGCGGCCAGAGGCTATTTCGACGTGCCCAGTTTACCAACTCATCCATTTTTGCCACGACAAACGGCTGTCCCCCCACTCCGGGTGAGGGGGCGGGCATGCTGGAATCGTGCGCGTTGATTTCCACAATCCTATTCGCCATACTTAAAGATCTCCCACTCTTCAACGACACCGTGCCAATACCCTCGGCGCCGTTCGCGGTTTAAGAAATAAGCCAAACATACGGGACCCTTTTTCCGAAGTTTCCGTAGTTAGCTGTTATTAAAGTATACGCTATAAATGGGCGAATTATGCCAGGATATCGCACATCGGTTAAAATCATATTGCGATTCCTGCATTGCAACGTGATCATAGCGATCCCGTATTGGCGGGAGTTCACATGGGAAAAGGAAATTCCATTGCGTTCCGTTTTGATCCCAGTCGATGCGTAAGTTAGGCGGCTATCGTATGGGTTTCCGGATTTCGAAATGACAATAACCGAAGCCAAAAAAAATGTTTTTTTGTACAATGAACGCGGGATTTGTGACGTATATAGTAAGTATCAGTTCGCTCGTAAAGGGAGGATTGCGTCCCCAAGGGTATGGGACAAACATTTTAAAAGGCTGAACCACTTGGATTCCGTTTCGATTGTCAGCCGGATGACACGGATGTTTCCCGCCCGAAATCCTATTTTCATGATGTCTAAGTTTTCTCAGGAGTTCAAGAAATTCTCACGCAAAAGGGGTAGAATTACCTTCCATTCGTGCGTACTAAGAGGCGGAAAATGAATCATGCAGGAGGAAAAAAACAAAAAATGAGTGAAGAGACAAAGAAAGCGCCGGCCAAGGGTGGCTTGGAGGACGTGGTGGCGGGAGAGTCTGGCATCTCCCTTGTGGATGGAGTTCAGGGCAAACTGCTCTATCGTGGTTACGACATCACGGAACTTGCGGACAAATCGAGTTTCGAGGAGGTTGCTTATCTTCTTTGGTATGGAAGACTTCCCGGAAAAGTCGAGTTCGATGCATTCATTGATGCATACACCGGCAGTATGGAATTGCCCATTGAGACCGTTATGATTCTACGCATGTTCCCGAAAACGGCGACCCCGATGGAGGTCCTGAGAACCGCTGTTTCCTCCCTGGGACACTGGGATCCCGACAGTGGAAACACAAGATTGGACGCATGCCTTCGCAAAGCGATCCGATTATCCGAGCATATCACTCAATTGACGAGCGCCTATTATCGTTTGAGGAACGGCTTGGAGCCTATCCCTCCCAAACCAAGACAAACACTTGCATACAATTTCCTGTACCAGCTCCATGGTACGGAGCCGAATCCCGACTGGGTGAACGCTTTTGATGTGGCGCTGATTCTGCATGCCGATCATGAGTTGAACGCATCCACCTTCGCCGCCCGAGTGGTGGCTGCGACATTATCGGATATGTATTCCAGCGTCGTGGCGGCGATTGGCGCTCTCAAAGGCCCATTGCATGGCGGTGCGAACGAGCAGGTGATGAAGATGTTGCACGAGATAGACAATCCCGCCCGCGCCGAGCAATATGTGAAGGACGCACTCTCTCGCGGTGTGAAAATTCCTGGATTCGGGCATCGCGTGTACCGCACCGAAGATCCGCGAGCGACAATCCTCCGAGGTTATGCGGAGAAACTTGCGAAATCGACCGGCAATGAAAAACTGTATCTAATCGCTGCGGAGGTGGAGAAGACCGTGCTTTCGAATACAAAGGTGTATCCGAATGTGGACTTCTATTCCGGGATATGCTATGAGTCGATGAACATCCCCACGGAGCTTTTCACGCCGATCTTCGCCATCAGCCGCGTGGTCGGGTGGACAGCGCACATTCTCGAGCAGTGGGGCAAGAATCGGTTGATCCGCCCAAGAGCGGAATATATCGGACCGGTCGATCTGAAATACGTGCCTATCAATCGTCGTTAATACCGAAAAACGCGAAGCCGTGGCGAGAGATTTTCGCCACGGCTCTTCGAAGGATATTCCTTTTCAGGCTGGAGTCGACTGCCTCCAATGTGTCATAACTGCTCCTTGGACATACCGGTCTCCTCCAAGCATTGACCCGCAAGCAGTCCTCCTGAACACGCCGCAAGGAAGAACGATTCCTCCTCCTCAATCCCTCTGCCCATGGTGGTGACGGGAATGCCGGTCTCCTTCAACGCCTTTAGACCAGCCTCTGCGTTCACCGTGATGAAGTCATGTTTTTGGCGCAACCCCTCCTCATCCAAAGCGGCTCTCAACACTTTTCGCTGAGATTCGGGCAATCTAGGCAATGGCACGTACGTTCTGCACAGCGCCACCTTGGATAAGATGGTTAGAGTGTGGTAACTGATTCCGATGTGTCTCGGGCGCGTATCCGCGAAACTTAATCTCGCAACAGCAATCGGGGTGCCTTCCAATGAGGCGACGGCGTTCAGAGCCACCCCCTGCTCGATTCCTGAAAAGCCAAACTGCGTGCGAGTTCCCGTATTGCCTGGTCCCTGGCATACAACGATCACATCCGCATTTGCAACGACTTTTGCGATGGCCAGAGCGGAGAAGATGTTAACCGCTTCATAATCCCCGCCATATGCCTGTCCGCTGGTGATAACCGCGTCTATCAATCCTTTGTCTCTCATGTGCGCCACCAATCGGCTGTAGGGTAATGGTAACGCCGCGCCATCGGTCATGATGTAGACAATCCTCGCTGCCCCCTGACTCTGCCATTTGCAGGATGCCGCTATGGCGGGCACCTGACTATGGAGCTCCGCGCAAACCACCGGCAGTGATGCAAGGCTGGTGAAGTTGCATAATTGCTCGTGCCATGGGCTCTCCTCCGCTCCCGCAGTTAAAACTGGGAACTGCCATGGCGTGTATCGCAGTTTCATAATGCGCCCGGGCGGAGTCATATTCTCGGGCATGCGCGTGGATTGCACTACGAAGTCCATCCCGCCCGTTCCCAATTCCAACTCAACCGCCCACGTGTTCAGCGTAATCGGATCCCCTGGCTGCAATATTCCCGTAAATTGGGTGTAATTAATCGCTTTGCGGGTGCCATCGTCGGTTTTCACAATGATCTCTTGTGCGCCTTCCCTCTCAGACGCAATTCGATCCACAACCCCTTTTAATCTCGCCTTCATTATCTATCCTTTTCCATTCCTGTCAGAACGCTCTTTGAGATAGCTTGAGAGGGAATCCTTCCAATTGGGCGGCGAGGGTAGATTCAGCATTTCAATCGAGAGCGGACGCAGTGTGGATTTACGGGGCCTTGGGGCGGGGGATTTCCAATCGGTCGAAGGAATGGGTGTTGTGGGTACGTTCCCTAATCCGGAGAGATCCAAAGCTGTTCTGGCGAATTCATGCCAGTTTGTTTCCCCTTGATTCGAAAAATGCCAGGTTCCCCAGGGAAGAGACTGCTCAATTAATTGCAGTGTGAACATTGCGAGATCGCGAGTCCATGTTGGGGAACCGAATTGATCCGCGACAATACGCAAGGGTGGCGCGCCTGGCTCCCATTTCTCAGCGGCTTTAATAATCGTATCCGGAAAACATTTGCCGTGAACCCCGTATAGCCAGGATGTTCTAACGATCCAATGCTTGCTCCAGATATTCCGGATGCGCATCTCCGCCGCAAGCTTGGATTTTCCGTATACGTTCAACGGATTGGGGGGGTCGAATTCGGTGTAGGGTTCCGACTTTTCTCCGTCGAAGACAAAATCGGTGCTGATAGCGCAAATAGGAATATCCGTAAGAGAACACGCATATGCCAAGTTCCATGTGCCAAGCGCGTTGATACGATACGCTTCAAGTTCGTGGCTTTCGGCGCCATCCACATTGGTCCATGCTGCGCAGTGCAGCAGGGCGTCCGGACGATATTCCCTTAAGAGCGATAGCGTATTGGAGGCTTGAGTGATATCAAGAATACGCTCCGTGGCAACGATGTCGGTCGGCAGTATTTCGTGACCAGCCTGTGAGTATATCGCTTGCGCCTCCCGCCCAAGCATACCATTGGCTCCGGTGATTAATATTTTCATGATGATGATGAATGATTTCAAATGTAGGATATTTTATTATAGCAGAATATGGTTTAAGGTAGCCTAAGCGCACGATTGAAACCCGCTGATGCGAACTTTGTTGCTTGACAGGTTATCACGAAAACCTTATAATGACCCGGTATCTCAACCGCACACTTTTGAAAGTCTCTTTTTTTGGAGCGGAAATCCAGTGTTGAATTATAAGAAAATCACATGGGTGTTCTTTCTGTCGACTTTTTTTCTACTTTCCATTGGCAGCCGTGCAAGTGAAGCCCGAACGTTATCCTCCGGTGTCCGCGCATTTCTAATGCAAGCTCGAACCGCAGCGGAGAGAAACGATTCCAATTCGCTCTCCCGTATGACCGTCGCAGGGGTTCGGAACTCTTACAAGTGGATATCATCGGGCATGATTATGATCGCGCCTCAGGCAAAGTGGAGCGCGAACATCCTTTCCCTCGCCTATTACAATGGAAAAAAGCGGTTATCTCTGCTCGCCTTCAGTCATTACTGTGTGTGCGAAAGCGCAGGCGATCATATCTATCGGGTGATATCCACACAAAACGGGCTACGCATCGGGCGGGAGATACCTGAGACTGACACCTTCGGTTATCGGTTATTTAGCCACCGTTTCGTTGTTCACTTTAATATGACGAAAAAGCAAGTGAACATCGTGGATGACATTCACATCAAGCGAACGGCGAATTCCGACAACCCGATCATCATCAGGTTGAATGAGATTTGGCGAATATCCTCCGTTAGGCATAACGGAAAGAAGGAGCCCTATGTGCAAAAGGGCGGGTTTCTGTTGCTCCCCCCCATGCGATCGCCTATGGGTGTCTATAGGATTGCTTACGAAGGGTCCCCCGATATTACGAAGGAGGATTACATTCGATCGAACGAAGCGGCGCTGACAGGGTTTTGGTATCCTCAGATCGCCCGCTTGCCCGCAACCGCCGATACCGTCATATGCGTTCCGAAAGAATGGTCCGCGATCACGCAAGGAGCATTGCAGGGAGTAAAACAGACATCCGCGGGAGAACTATTCCATTACAAAAATCATTTGCCGGTGTGTTACCTCACGATCGCTGCGGGGAAATATTACATCAAGACGCGTAAATATGGCGGGGTTCGCGTATCCGCATGGTTGTTGGAAAAGGATTCCGCTAAGAGCGAGCAAGTCATCTCGACCGCCTACGACATGCTTCAATGGTGTTCCAAGCATCTCTCTCCGTTTCCCTACCCCTCGTATACTGTGGTCGAATCCAAGACCTTTCCCGCTGCGTTGGAAGGATATTCCTTTACACTCGTGGCGTCTTCGATGCTCTCCATGGCGATACCTCATGAAGTGTCTCATACATGGTGGGGCGGAATATTGCCCAATCCCTATACCGTTTCCATGTGGAACGAAGCGTTTGCGGAATACACCGATTGGTTGCATCGCAAATTAACGGGCGAGCCGCTTCTGAACGATTTCACTCCTCTCAGCCTGCTCTTCAGCCTTAAATGGGTTGCCAATGTCCCTCCCCTCGCTAACGCCAAGGATGCGATGAACCCTGCGGATTCTCTTGTGGGTTACGGGGAGGGGTTAGTGATGTTGCAAAACCTTCAGAGGATGATCGGCGCACGAAAAATGCTTGAAGCGATGCGTCTATTTCTTAAATGCGGGAAGGGGGGGCGCATTGCCGAATGGGGGGACTTCGTAAATGCTGTATGCAAGACATCCGGGGCTAAATGGCGCGGTTTTTTCACCTCATGGTTGCACGGCGCAACCGTTCCCTCCCTATCCCTTGTCCTCTTTCCGCCAAAAAGGATTCATTCCGCATGGACGCTATCGGGCGAGATCGCGATGAATCATGGGGCTTTCTGGATGCGGACCCCGTTTCGTGTGTATGGGGCAGGGCATGCCGAGGATTTCAGTGCGAATATCGAGGGGCATAACACGATGTTTAATGTGAGATTGCCGTGGAAGCCCGATGCCGTATTATTGGATCCGAACGATATCTGTTTTCAGCAAGGGATCAACACAACCAGCCCCCCTTCCTTGGTCATGTTCCGCGCCCTTAAGGGAAATCTGATATGGGTCTATCCCTCCTCCGTTTCGGAGGCGGATAGAAAGATATTGAAGGAGTATCTCCAATCGCACGCCACCGACTTCGCCCCTTCAGCTCATAATATAATTCTGTCCGATGCGCAACTGAACGACAATGATTGGAGCCATAACAATCTTTTGTTTATCGGACCCTCCGAGGCATTCAACCAAAAATGGCAGGATCAATGCCGGTTTTCCATCATTGATAACGATAAAACGGTGAAATATGATAATCTGATATGGAATGGCGATGATTATTTCGGGTTTTCAATCTCAAAGGATCAAAAGCAACCCAGTCTCATTCGCATGCAATTTGACTTTTCCGATCTCAAGGAGCTGCCCTATTTGATTCGGATCCTCTCCGTGCCTTCCACGGATTCCGTCATTATCATGAAAGGGCGTGGGGATTTGATTTATCAGAAGAACGAGGAGACCGATATTTTCAAGGCGAACCCAACCGCTTTAAAATAGGAATATCGGATCCGCATGTGATTACGGAATTCTCTTATGAGATTATCACTCATGTTTTAGGCGTCTTGAACGGTCTGATAAGAGAATCATGTCATTTAATTCAATTGATATCGACCATGATGATGCCTGTATTGCGAAAATCGATCCTGTTTCTCGTATCTCTCCTCTGCTTTTTCCCGGAGTTGTTTCTTGATTCGGTTCACGCCGAACCCCCTCTTCAGCATGTCACCCTCCAACTGAAATGGTATCCTCAGTTCCAGTTCGCAGGATATTACATGGCTGCGAAGAAAGGGTTTTATAAGCGCGAGGGTTTGGATGTGACAATTAAGTCATGGCGACCGGGAATAAATCCCATAGCGGAGGTTGAGTCTAATCGCGCCCAGTTCGGAGTGGGATCCGTAAATCTCCTTGTGGCGAGAGCGCAAGGGGTCGATGTCGTTGCGCTGGCTGCCATCATACAGCATAGTTGCGCCTGTGTAATCGTTCCGAGGGGCTCCTCGATGATCAGTTTTACCGATCTACGAGGGAGGAAAATCGGCAACGTAAGCAATTCCTCTGAAATGATTGAGTTCAAGGTTGTGATGATGAAGGAGGGGATGAATCCCAAAAACATCACTTTCAAGGCTAGCTCCGCATCCATAAGGGATTTCACCCTCCATAAAGTGGACGCCATAGCGGGATATATATCCAATGAGCCTGAGATTCTTCGAAACAAACGCGTTCCCGTTACCATTCTTCGCCCGATTAATTACGGTGTCGATTTTTACGGTGACTGTTTATTCACCACGGAAAGATTCGCACGAGAGAATCCATCCCTCGCCTTCCGTTTCAAAATCGCCACCATTGAGGGGTGGGAGTACGCTTTCGATCATCCTCATGAGACTATTAATTATCTTCTGTCAAATTATAACAATACGCCAAACCATCTCACACGCGCTCATCTTGAATATGAAGAGAGCGTGTTGGCTCCGCTCATTATTCCGGATGGCATAGAGATTGGATACCAAAATCCCTACCGATGGGAAAGGGAGGAGAACTTACTCTTTGAGGCCGGAGTGATTAATCATAAAATCGATCTGAATGACTTCATCTGGAATAATCCCGAAGACAAGAGCAACGAGATTCTTACGCGGTGGCTGGATTACTCCCTGTTGACCATGGCTGTTCTCTTAGCGATTCTCCTCTCCGTGATCGGAATCTATTATTTTTGGAACAGACAATTAAAAGAGGGCGTTATCCAGATGGCGGCGGAACTGAATGCAGCCCATGCCGATCTGGATATGCGCGGGAGAACCCTCCACTCATTGCTCCAACTTTCACAGGCTCTTACCGGTCCTATCAATGCTACAAACGCCATGCGCGATATTCTTGTGAATGTGCGCGACGGGTTCGGTGCGAAGTCCGTGAGCCTTTTCTTGGTGGATCGTGAGGAAGGTGTGATTCGAAGGCTGTCCGTTTCCGAGGAGGATGCGAGCGGAGAGTTGACCTATCCCTATTCCAAGGAAGCATCCATGCCTGAATCACTCATAAGAGCCGCTACGGCGATAAACCCCGATTCATCATTGGTGCATAGTCCTCTTCAGGTGGGCGCCATGTGTCTGGGATTGCTATCCGTGGAGGAGGATTTGGAACACTGCGATCCCTTGGACGATGCCCGGAAACGACAGTTGCAGGGATTTGCGGACGAGATCGCGCTGGCGCTATTTAACGCCAGATTGCTGGTTGAATCCGATCAGCAACAAACCCGACTTTCCACCTCAAACAAAAGGTTGCAGGCTTTGTTGGATTTCAGCCAGGAGGCGAGTTTGGCTCATAATTTGGAGGATGTCATCCGGAGCATCGCCAAAACGGTAAGGCAAGGGTATGGATTTGATCGTGTCGGGATATTTCTTTCCGAAGAGAATTGCTTAAGGATATTATACGGCACGGATGAATTTGGCAATGAAGAGAATATCCCTTCCAATGAAATCGTCGCCGATCTCAACGATCCCGAATCTCCTTGGCATTGGTTGCTAAATACGCAACTCGAGTACCATTACACGGATAATATGTTCGCCGAGAACGGCATGACGGTGCAGGGCGAGCCGGTTAGGGATCATCTATTGCTGATCCTTCGCTCCAGAAACAGAATTATCGGCGTAATAGCGGCGGACAACGGTATCACGCGGAGACGTTTTTTTGACGAGGATGTCTCATCCTTACTTCCTTTCGCAAGGCACGCCGCAGCCATTTTGGAAAACGCGCGATTGATTTCTGCCTTGAAGGATTCCGAGGAGTTTTCCCGTACGCTGATCGCCTCGATCTCGGAGACGATATTCTCCATACGGATAAATGAAAACAAATGGATCATTCCCTTCTATTTCAGCCCGCAGATAGAGAATATGACAGGGTACTCCCCCCAGGAGTTGACATCCGATGACGTCGATTGGAACCATATCATTTTTCCCGATGATCTTGGGAAGCTGACGGAGAACGTGATTATGAGCGAGGAGCATGAAGGACAACCTTATGATTTTCGTTATTGGCACAAAAACGGTCAGGTTCGATGGGGACAGATACTCCTCTCTTATGTAAAGGACGACCAGGGGGAGATTCGCAACGTGTACGGTACGTTCCAGGATATCACGGAGAGAAAAGAGTTGGAGGAGAGATGGCTGCATGTGCAAAAAATGGAGACCATCGGCACCCTTGCAGGCGGCATTGCGCATGAATTCAACAATCTTCTCGCCATCATGAGCGGAAACATAGAGTTGGCAAAGATGGATGTCCCCCCGGACAATCCGGCGATGCATTCCTTGAATCAAAATATGAGGGCTGTGCAAAGAGCGGCGGATTTGACCCGCCAACTTCTCACTTTCAGCAGAAAAACGGAGTTAAGGCGGGAAAAGATATCCCTCAATAGTGTCGTGCAGGAGACGATTGCACTATTACAGCCATCCCTGCCTAAGGAGATAGAGCTGAGTCTCGCCTTGGAGGCGAATCCATTGGAAATCATCGGGGATGCGGGGCAGATTGAGCAGATATTGATTAATCTATGCGTCAACGCCCGGGACGCAATGCCGAATGGGGGAAAATTGACCATCCGCACGAAAAGAATGAGGATTTCCGAGGGGTATCGATCCAAACCGGAGAACCTGCCCTTTGGGAGCTACGTACGAATTCAGGTTCATGATACCGGATTGGGGATGGATGTCAGGACAAGGCAGAGGATATTTGAACCGTTCTTCACCACCAAGCCAATGGGACACGGCACCGGCTTGGGGCTTGCGATGGCGTACGCCATAGTCCAGGATCATCAAGGCTGGATTGAATTGGAAAGCGTGCCCGATATTGGCACCCTCTTCTCCATCTATCTTCCGGCGGCTCAGCCTTGGGAGGATCCGTATGCCATCAACGGTTCTCAAGTCACACCACCCATCGCCCTTATCGCACTTCCCGAGAGTTTGATGCGCGACCAGTTCGTGGAGGGGCTGAAAAAGCAGGGCTACACGCCGATCATAGTAAACAACGCCACCGAGACCTTGGATCTCTTCTGGACGGAGTCGGAGTTGCTGGGGCTCATTGTTTGCGCTACTTCAATCTTTGAAATGAAAGCCACCACCCTGATCACACATATGCATGAGTATAACGCCAGTGTTCCGGTGATTCTTTTGACGGATGTGGAAGCCATGCAGCAGCTATCCGGAATGACGCCAAGGGAGTATAAGGTGCTTTCGGACACCTCCGATGCTCAGACACTCTTGGATGCGGTTCAAAAAATATCCGGAGGGCAATTGTCCGGCAACAGAGTGTGAGCGTGGCAGATGGCGATGGCGAGTGCATCCGCAGCGTCGTCCGGTTGAGGCGGCGTGGTAAGATTTAAGATTCGCTGAATCATAAATTGAACCTGCTTTTTGTCGGCGGCTCCGTAGCCCACCACCGCCTGTTTCACCTGCATGGGAGTGTACTCATGCCATGGTGCGTTATGCAAGGAGGCGCTCAGCAAAACGACGCCTATGGCTCTCCCCACCGCGAAAGCGGTGGTTTGATTTTTGGAGAAAAAAAGTCTTTCCGTCACCAAACAGGAAGGGCTATATTCATCGAACAAGCGATTCATTTGCTGATGGATGGTCTTGAGGCGATCAGGCGGGGATTGCCCCGGAGGGGTGCGAATGACCCCGTAATCCAAAGCATGAATCGCCTGACCGTTTTTTTGAAGGACTCCGTATCCGGTTGTCGCCGTCCCCGGATCCACGCCAAGAATGATCATTCCGTCACTCCCAATCCGTATCATCGAAGGTGATTAAGCGAAAACGGAAAACGAAACCACTCATTGCTTATTTCGCTTTTCCCGATCCAAATAATAAAATTCAAGGATAGGTTCTCATGATCGAACACATCGTATTGTTTAAATGGTCCGGAAACGCCGAGGATTCCGTGAAAGATCTCATAGCCCGGGAATTACGTAAACTTCCGGATCAGATCGAAGAGATTATGGAATTGTCGTGCGGGCGGGATATTTCGGGTGGATCAAAAGGATATGACTTCGCCTTGATCGCCCGTTTTCAGGACCGGGATACACTGGAGGGATACCTTTCACACCCCGCCCACCAATCTTTGGTGGAAACCCTGGTCCGACCCAATACGGAGGATATCCTGGCATTTGATTATATCCATTGAACTGGCGCATTTTTCGCGCTTTCGCCGGCGGCGCCACGGACAAATGAATGGTTCCAACATGGATGTGTTTTGCGCTGACGCATACAAAAAGTGACTTCCATAACTTATCACTTGCGGTGAACATCTGATTAGGCTTCCATTGCTTGTCATACGCCAGTAGGACGTACCTCCCGGAAGCCAGATTGTCAAACTGAAATCGCCCATTGGCGTCCGTGTGCGTGGTGCAGCATACCCAACGGAGCGAATAAGGAGAGACGTACCCATTTTCATAAGGCATGAAAAAAATGCCGCCGACAGCGCCTTCGGGCATGAGTCCGACCCTGACGTGCGCCAAGGGTTTGCCGTCTTGATATAGGGAGCCGTCAATCTCCCCGTCGGAGAATAGCGTTTGGGAGTTCAGCCTGTCCCTGGTGTTTGGCAGTTTGGCTTTGCGATACCATATTTCGGCTTTCGCCCGATTGCCAAATCTCGCGTAAAGATCCCCGATATAAACTAGAGAATCCCTGTCCGGATAGGTGAACCTTTTCGGATCCGCCAGGATATCAATATACCGATTGGCGAGTCGGGCGTCCCCGCTTCCCTCGATCTTTTGAATGAAGAGCTGAAACACCTCGTCGGATGGGGATCTCAACAGGAAGGTGTTATCCAGTTGAAGCTCCTTGGCGGAATCCCACTCCAAGGCGTATATATCATGAAGGGTTTGATAAATGGACATGGATAAGGCAGTCTGATAATGATGCTTTTGAAGGTACCGCCACAATATAGTTTCCGTGGTGGAGTTGGCGGGAAATCCGGTGTTGGTTTGCAAGGGGGTTACGATGGGTGTGGCGTTATTCTTCGTAATCAGAAGCATGGTTCCATTGACAATCCTGGTCTTCGGGGCGTGATCGGAGCCAAGGATCAATTTGGCGACGGAATCAACACTGTTGATTTGTAACGGGAAATCGCACGATCGCATGAAATTCGGCAAGGTTTTGGCGGTGTAAAACCACGCCCAGGCTAAGAGAGCGACAGGGATCGCCATCTCTCCGATCCGGGCGCTGAAGGGGGTGTTTCGCTTGGAGCATGCATAGGCGATCGCGCCGAGTGCAAATCCAACCCATGCGGCGCATCCCATCACAATCCATGCAATCTCTTTACCGGAGTTTATGCCAATGAAGCCAAGAGACCGATAAAAATGAATCCATGTCACAGGAGAGAGGGGCTTCAGGATGATCACCGCCAGGGAGGCGATGGCTCCAAATACAAAACCAAGGGAAGCCAATCCGAAAATCTCTTTTCGATCCGGTATTCGGTAATTTGTGTTATCGAAATCCCCTGCAACGCCGTCGATGCTGTATAACACCCAAAGGATGGCGGAGGTCAGCCCCAATCTCAATCCTAGGGACAAGGGGCTTCCCCCCATGAAGTGAGCGATCAACTCCCATTCGCAAAAAATGGGAATGGCGGCGGTTACTCCTATCAGTAACGCCTTTATGAACGGCGGAGAGTGGAAATAGGTGCGCGTTAACACATAAGGGCTGACGTCGACGCCGGAGGTCAGGTGAAAAGTGGGGTTCAACACTCGAATTAAAATGTAGAGTGCGCACAAATAGAGGAGCAAATGCCAGACGATCACTAAAGACGGAGTGAGAGAGCCTACGGTTTCCACAACCTGTCTCGCCTGTTCAGGCCAGTGCATGGAGACGGGAACGGGGAGCCCGTTTTTGGGTACATGCTGAATGAGAGATTTCCCGTCGTCATCCAGTAGAAGGTTCCACATGGCGTTGGCAAGGGGTTGCGCCGCAATCAGCGCTGCGATGATCCCGCTCGCCGCCGCCACTATCCATTGATGGGAAAACCGTTTTATTCTGGTCAGTCGCATTAAACCTCTCGGGTTGTCTATCCTACCGCTCTATGTAATCTTGCAGTGAGGGAGCCGTTTTGCATTAGCAATACGTTACCCTATTGCCTGCGATTACCGCCCCGGATAATGGATAGCACCTCATCTCTTTTTCGCTCCATCATTTCCTGCGATTTCGCTTCCAGATTAAGCCTCACTACCGGATCGTTTGCGGAGGGGCGCACATTGAAATGCCAGTCCGAGTAATTCACGGTAATGCCATCCAGATAGTTTATATCATCCGCGTCCGCGTATGTTTTCGCTATCTCTTTCATTACGGCTTCCACGTCGGGAACAGTTGAATTTATCTCCCCCGATATGAAATAGTCGCCCAAGCCCGCAATCAACTCGCTCATTTTCCTGCTTTTGGTGGAAAGCATTTGCAAAATGGCTATCAAAGGGATGAATCCGTTATCCGCGTAAAAATGATCTCTGAAGTAATAATGCCCGCTCACTTCTCCGCCGAAAACCGCGTTCTCTCTTCGCATCGTACGCTTTATGAATGAATGTCCGACCCGTTCCATGATTGGCTTGCCGCCGAGTTTCAAAACCCAGTCACGCACAGCCCACGAGGATCGAATATCGTAAACAATCGCCTCTCCCGGACGCTTGGCGAGGAAAAAGCTCGCAACCAGAGCGGTGATGAAATCGCCGGGAATGAACTTGCCGGTTTCATCGAGAAAATAGACTCGGTCGGCGTCACCATCCCAGGCGACCCCGAAATCCGCGCCTTCCGCAGGCGTCCGTTGAATGAGCGTGCGGATGTTTTCAACTTCGAAGGGATTGGCTTCGTGATTTGGGAATCGCCCGTCGGGGTCAAAATACATCTCCGTAAGCTCTATTTGCGGGATTCGTTTCACAAGCTCCCGACACACCAATCCGCCGCATCCGTTGCCTGCGTCGGCGATGATTTTGAAATGCCGGATGTTTTTGACGTCAACAAATCGCATGAGATGGTCGATGTATTCGGGCATGATATCCTTTTCGGTGATGTCGCCTCGTTTTTGGGTGGAAGCGAAACCTCCCTTCATCACGATATCGCGAAGGTCCTCCATGCCGGACCCTTGTCCGATCACCTCAGCCCCCGGACGAACCATTTTCATGCCGTTCAGTTCTTTTGTGCAATGGGATGCGGTGATTTGCACGGCCGGTATTCGCCAGGCTCCGGACACATAATAGACCATATCCGTGGTTGTGATTCCTAGTTGGATGACATCCACCCCTTGCGACGCGAGACCTTCCGACAAGGCGTCACACCATGCCGGGCTTGAGAGCCTGGCGTCGCGGCCTATCGCCACTTTGGGAGAATCGAACAGTTTCGCCAAGCCTTTGCCGATAATCTCAACATCCTTCGGTTCCAACGGAGCCTGATAGGTGTTCGGATCGCCCACTCTGCCATAATACACGCTCTCCCTATCCACCAAGTCCGGCACGATTGCACGTATGTCATAAGCGCGAAAAACTTTGGGATCCATTCTATTTTCAAACCCCCAGGTGATAGAAGATGAAACTGAGGCAACCTCAAAACTCCTTTGCGTGGTGACATGGCTCAACAGCGGTTCCTTGTCGAAATGCAGGAGCTTATACCGCGTTGTCATTCACCCGTGGAGCGAGAATTGGAGTTTGGAGTATCCCTATTATCGCATGTGAGTATATCATGAGCCGTCGTGCGTGGTCAAGTAAACCGGTGAAGGGGGTGGTTGGAGGGGAATTAAGATTTTCCTTCGCGGATTGGATATAATCAATGAGAGGAATTGCGAAATCATTACAACACTGATGAGGCGCATCTCACGAATTTCGGCAATGGTTCATGAGAAGTCCTCTTGCGCTAGGCATATCATATCCTTGTGTGACTACCATATGATGTTTGGGGATAGGGAGGGAAGATGGATCGATTTGAATCCTTCGCACAGCAATTAAGGGCTGAGATGGAAGCGGTTAACACCGCGCGCGAGATCGCTTTGAGAGAGTGCCGGGAGGTGATTCGCTATTCGTCCAGAGGAATACGCGCCCTCCATCGTCTGGAGTTCGAGGAAGCCAGGAAACTCATCGACGAAGCCAGACGATACACTGAAAGCGTTAAGCACGGCACGCGGAAATATCCTGAACTCTACTATGCCGGGTACGTTCACGATTCTCAAAAGGAGTACGTGGAGGCGGAAGCGATGTTCGCCATCATTCAAAACCTGGATTTGCCCTCTCCCTCGGAACTGGGGGTGGAACCTGCGGCGTATCTCAACGGTCTGGCGGAGGCTGGTAGCGAATGCCGCCGATATGTGCTAGATCGATTACGAAAAGGTGAGTTCGATATCGCCGACCGAATTTTACAGGTTATGGATGATATCTATTTCGAGATGATCACTTTCGACTATCCCGACGCCATAACCGGTGGCTTGCGTCGCACCACCGATGCGTTTCGCGCGGTGTTGGAGCGCACCCGAGGGGATTTGGCTCTCACCATGCGCCAACACAGCCTCGAGGAGACTTTGCAGAGAGTCCTGGCGAAATGGAATTCGAATGAGGCGTGTTAATTCGAGAGCTCGAAGCGATTCACGACCTCGTTAGCTATCATGGATCGTTCTCCGGAGGGATGCGAACGTGAGTTCGGTTCCAAACCACATTAAAAGGAAACAGAATGTCAAAATACCCGGAGTTTGACCTCTCCAAATTAAAGACGCAACCGATAGCGGAGCGTTACAGCAAGGTGAAAGTGGAGGATTTCGCCAAACCGCCCCTTGCCGGACGCTCCTTCGCGGAATTTCTCTCGGCGCTTCCGAACATCCTCTCCGGATCGGAGATCGCGAGGATAGCGGAATCCGTCGTCAACGCTCGGAAAAAAGACAGAGCGGTCGTGGTGGCCATTGGCGGGCATGTGGTGAAAACCGGCTGCGCCCCCGTCCTAATCGAACTGATGCGCACAGGCTGCATTACGGCGATGGCTGGCAACGGAGCGGTGGGTATCCACGACGCCGAGATCGCCCTTTTTGGAACCACAAGCGAGGATGTGGTCGCAGGGTTGCGATCCGGTGAATTCGGGATGGCGCGGGAAACGGCGGAGTTTTACAACTCAACTATTCGGGAAGGCGTGTCGCAGGGAATGGGAATCGGCGAGGCTCTCGGCAAGCGATTGGAGGAGAGCGGTGCGCCTTATCGCGATAAAAGCCTCTTGGCTTCCGCCTGGCGTTACGGGGTGCCTTTCACCCTTCACATATCCATTGGGTCGGATATCATGCATTTTCATCCCAACGCCGATGGCGCCGCGCTGGGGGAGGGGAGCCTGAGGGATTTTCGAATCCTGGCGGCGCACATGGCAAACCTGGCGCACGGCGGAGTTCTGCTCAACCTTGGTTCTGCGGTGGTTTTGCCCGAGGTGTTGCTCAAAGCTGTGGCGATCCTTCGCAATCAGTTGGGCGATGGGTTCACGGATTTCCTTGGGGTGAACTTCGATTTCATACAGCATTATCGCTCCAACCAGCAGGTGGTTAGCAGAGTGAAAAGCATCGGAGGGGATGGGATCGCGCTTACCGGGCATCACGAGATTTTAATCCCCCTTCTGGGACAGGCGATTATGGATATCATGGAATTGAACGGCGGGGGAATGGACAGTGAATAAGAAAAGATATCGTGAAATATGCGAGGCGTTCAATGGAAAAAGGGTCACGGTAATCGGGGACTTGATGATGGATGAATATTTGTGGGGGCAAGCCACTCGTATCTCTCCGGAATCCCCGGTCATGGTCGTGGAAGTGAAAAGCGAAAGCCAGGTGCCGGGAGGTGCGGCGAATGTGGTCAACAACATCCTCGCTTTGGGCGGGCGCGTATCCGTCATAGGCGTGGTTGGGGAGGACACTGCGGGGGAACAGTTGATAAGCTCCCTGTCCAGCCGCAAAGCCGACATACACGGGGTTTTGAGGGATAGCTCGCGCCCCACCACGCGAAAGACTCGCATCCTTGCGCATCATCAGCAGGTTTTACGAGTGGATCGAGAGGAGAGAGGCAATCTATCCCCGGAAATGGAGGAGATTCTTATCGGGCGCGTGCGGCAGTTACTCCAACATTCGGATGCCGTCATCCTCTCCGATTACGCCAAGGGGGTGCTTACTCGCCCTGTGATCCGCGCCTGCATCGAAACAGCCAAGGAGTTGAACCTGCTGATAACCGCCAATCCCAAACCCCAGTCGGCGCGTTTCATGTCCGGGATGACCGTGATCTCTCTGAATCAAAGCGAAGCGGAGATGACCGCCGCATTGAGCGGGATTCGGGAAAATCCTTTGATTTTCGAAGGCGAAGGGTTGGATGACGCCGGAAGGATTCTCGTGAAGGAATTGGGAGTGGAGAACCTGCTTGTTACAAGGGGGGGGAAGGGATTGTCGCTGTGGACGGAGGAGGGGGCGGTCACCCACGTGCCGGCGCACGAGGTTGAGGTCTATGATGTGGCGGGCGCAGGCGATACCGTGATCAGCATGCTGACCCTCGCTCTCATCGGCGGAGCCGGTATGAGGGAGGCTCTGCACCTGGCAAATCATGCTGCGGCGTGCGTGATACGCAAAGTGGGAGTGGCGACAGTGACCCCGGAGGAGCTTTACGCCGATGGATGATCCGGTAGCCATTCGTAAGGATTCCCCTCCATCCCGGCGCTCCCCCTCCATCCGCCCGACAGGTACGGCTGGCGTATTGTTCTCCGTCATTGAGGCGATGCGCCCGAGGCAATGGACCAAGAACCTATTCGTTTTCATCGCGTTACTTTTTACGAATAACATCCCTTTGAGACTTTCGGACAGCTTGCGATGGCGTATGACGGGGTTGTCCATCATGGCTTTCGCGCTCTACTGCCTGGTGTCCGGCAGCATCTATTTAATGAACGATGTGGCGGATCGGGAGCAAGACCGCTTGCATCCTGAAAAGCGCAAGCGACCTATCGCCAGCGGACGCCTGCCATGGCGTTTGGCGCTTGTTCTAAGTGTGGTGTTCGGATGGGGAGGCGTCGCTCTCTCCTTTCTGATCAACGCGCCTTTCGGGTTGCTCATCCTCGGATACTACATCCTTCAGATCGCATACACCTTTTGGTTGAAGCGAGTTGTTTTGCTGGATGTTTTCGTCATAGCGGCGGGGTTTGTGATTCGAGCGGCTGCGGGTGCGCTCGCCATTCATGTTATTATCTCGGTGTGGCTTCTCGTTTGCACCATGCAGCTTGCCCTTTTTCTCGGATTCGGAAAAAGACGCAACGAACTGGTTTCTCTCGCCGAAAACGCCGCGAACCACAGGCAAATCCTCTCGGAGTACAGCGTCTCATTTTTGGATCAACTTAACGCGATCGTTCTCGCAGGCTTGACCGTCTCCTATGCGCTTTATACGATCGTTTCGGAGACAGCCACCATGCACCACCTCCTTGTAATCACCTTGCCGAATGTGATGTATGGCATTTTTCGATACCTCTATCTTATTCATATCCAACACAAAGGGGGAAGTCCTGAAACGGTGTTGTTGGAGGATCGCCCCATGCAGGTGAACCTTTTGCTTTGGGTGATTGAGGTGGTAATCGCTTTTAAGTTGGGTTGATGTTTAAAACGACATTCCGATTATTTCCTCTTTTCATTTCCGCTTTTACGCTTTTGGGGCGATTAACTGGATGAGTCTGCGAATATTGCAAAATGCAGGAATGTTTGATATCAAATGGAGAGGACAAGATGAACAGGGCAACGGAATCCGAAAACGTAATTGTGAACGCTCGGTGCACACGCAACGGAGGATTGTTTGAAATCAAGTTTGAGTTCAGAAATGGAATCTGGGAGGCGATAAACTCTATCATCATTATGGAAAAACCGCATGTGGTGACCGCTCCGCGCATCCCGACCTTCCATCCCACGACTCAAATCTTACCGACGGAGATACGTGGAACTATCTCAATCGGAAGTGATTATCCAGGATGCCCCTATTGCCGCAACCGCTCCTTTTTCCTCTGCGGCTGCGGGCGATTATGCTGTTACGATGGCGTGGATAGGTACGGATATTGTCAGTGGTGCCACACCAGGGGGAGGTTAGCTGGAAAGATTAAATCTCTGAAAGGCGATGTTCAGCAGCGCTGGACGGAGATCCCTTTCAATTCGGCATCCCCGACGTTGCAGCTGGCGCCTCCTCGCGTTAGAAACACCTTACCTTGAAATGATCCGAATATCAAGAGATTGAATAAGTGATCTTGCCAGGGTTTATTAGTGAGGCGGCGATCCCCTTTCGTGAGGACTGTCGATCGGGCAATACGGATATTGGCATCATATTCATGCCGTGATACGATTAAAATATCCAATGAAGGGATATTTGCGCGCATTGCAAACGTAGTGGTGCGATAGTGATTCGTTGTTATCGCCATTATCGCAATTCTTGCCGCGATCCTTTTCCCTGTTTTCGCGCAAGCTCGCGAAAAAGCGAGAGAAATCACCTGTGTCTCCAATGCCAAGGAGTTAGGCACCAGTATGATGATGTACACTCAGGACTTTGATGAGTTATATCCTCTCGCAGTGACATGGGGAAATCCTTGGTCTGATTGGTCGGATACCATTCAGCCCTATATGAAGAGCTGGGATATTATGTATTGCCCGTCTGGAGGGCCAAGAATGATCGCCTCCTGGAGCCAACCGCAATATGAATGGTGGGCGAACTGGCGATGGTTTGTGCAATACGGATTTAACGCGGATTATTTGAACAACGATCCCAACTGCTCCACTACCGGTCAGGATAATCACGCTTTCGGACTTCCCACCTCACTTGCAGCCGTGCAGTCACCTGCAAGCACCGTATGTCTTGCGGAGGATGGACAGGATGCGCCAGATGACGGTGTGGGAACATCCTTGGTATATTCGCCTGCAAGTTATACCGCACCCGACGATTGCAGTTACGGGGCGTGGGGAACGAATAGCGGCTTGTGGTATCCCGCTGGGTCCGGCAACACCACGATGGGGTTCTTCAAGCCTCGGCACAATGAGATGGGGACCGTGCTGATGTGCGACGGGCATGCGAAGGTGTTCACTCCCGGTCAACTTGCAGCGGGAACCAACTGGCAACCGGGTATGAGCGCTAGTAACGTCGTAATAACGGACGAATCACAATACCTCTGGAGTTTGAACAAATGAAAAACAAGCCCCTTGTTATAGGTGTTCTTGTCGTTGTGATCATCGCAGCCATCGTATCGGTCGTATTTTCCATGGTTCACAAGCCAGCTCCGCCGGCCGATGCGTTTAAGGTTCCGCCGCCCAGCGCGGGAGCTCATCCGGTCTTTGTGACCAACAAGCGTATGCCTCCTCCTCCTCCGACGATAGGTGGAGGCGCGCCGCAAACCCAAAAGCATTGAATGTAAATCAAGAACGGTTGGGCGTGACGTAAACTTTTTTGACGGATTGAAGGAGGGTTTTCTCGGTGACGTGATCATCCTCCTTCTTTCTTTATGGGGCGGATTGTTCGCTTCGCTCCGCCATGACGCTCTTGCAATCAGCCATCATGGCGGTTTTAATCCGTCTCTTTTGAATCATCTTCCTGGAATGAGCCTGCAACGGAATCACGTAATTGACACTATATCGGCATTGCAGTATAATCCGATTAAGAATCCATTTTTCCGAGGTAAATCCCGTGCGCAGGAATATCGCTCCGTTGCTTCTTGTTTTCGTCTCCCTCATGGCTCTGTTTGGCTTATCCGGTTGCGGCTCGAAAAAGAGCCATGCCATCCTCTCACAAACATCCGCCCCGCCGAAATTGCTCAGCGAAGTGGATTTGAAATTATACAAGCCCAACGAGGCGGGTGCGATCATGATTGTCATGTATCATGAATTCAACCCTAACAAGCCCAACGGGCCGATGAACCGAACCCCCGGCCAATTCCGCAAGGATCTCGAGACTTTTTACAAGGAAGGGTATTACCCTGTGAACGTTTCGGATATCGTGGATGACACGATGAACGTTCCCGCAGGCAAAACCCCCATCGCCCTCACTTTCGATGATTCGCGTAGGTCTCAGTTCAACGTGATAATCGGGGCGAACGGCGCCCCGCAGATAGATCCAAATTGCGCGGTCGGTATCATGGAGACGTTCCATAAACAACATCCCGACTGGCCAACCAAGGGCACCTTCTTCTGCCTTCCCGAAGAGGGCCCCTTCCCGCCCACCTTCTACCAAAGGGATTATGTCGCAGATAAAATCGAGACGCTTCTCAAAGACGGATATGAAATAGCGAACCACACCTCCACGCATCCGTCGATGCGTGACTACACTCCCGCGCAGATAGAGTGGCAGATAGCGCAATCCATCCGTGATTTCAAGGCGATCAATCCCAATGTCAATATGCAGTGCCTAGCTCTTCCATACGGTAACATTCCCACCTCCCCGCAGGCGCAAAAAGCTTTGATCTCGGGCGAGAACAACGGCACATCCTATCATATGCACGCCATTCTACTTGCGGCTTGGCGCCCGGTCATGTCACCCATCACCAAGATAATTCACTCCAAGGAAATCTACGGAGGGATGGCTCCCTACAACCCTTATCGTTTGGAACGTGTGCTGCCAAACCCAAAACAGGCCAACGTATGCGGAACTCTGGAGTACTGGCTGAAATTCTTCCAGCAGAACCCGCAAATGCGATACGTAAGCGACGGAAACCCGAACATCGTGGCGGTTCCGAAGGACTACCAATCGATCGTGAATGTCGCAAAGATCAAGGCTGAAGGAAAGGTGTTGCAACTCTACTCCCTTAACAGCTATAACGGCTCCTCCGGCGGAGCGTCAACGTTGAATGTCCAGTAATCCTGAGAATAACAACTGGGAAACGGTTAAAACGGCGTTCCTTAAGGAGATAGACCTCAAACCTTGTGATGGATGTGATTCATGCTATTTGAGGTGCGACAGGGATATCCCGATGACACGGGAGGAGTTTCAAAATATCCGTTCTTATATCCAGTCTGAGTGTCACGAATACATATGTGGGGTAGTCTCTCAGGATAAGCGAGTGGATATGGGAGACGACGTGTATTACCAACTCTGTCGATTTCTTGACATGACAACACATCAATGCGCTGTCTATCCCGCAAGACCTTTGGTGTGTCGCATCCTGGGGCATGTGGAATGGATGCCCTGCCCCATTGGCCGGATATCGAAAACGGCGCCTGCGGAAATCTCCTTGAAATTAATGAGGACTTACGCACTCAACGAACGTAAAACCTATGAGGAATGGGAGAGTATGGAGAACACCCATGATCGATAGATCCTATCGTTTTGTCAAATGGTTGGCGTTGTTCGTCGCAATTCCATTATTGACTGGATGCGGGGGCGGCGATTTTATGCCATCTCAGCAAAACAGCCTCTTTGGAAACAATCTAACCGGTAATTACACATCGTCCAGCGGTTTCACGCACACGGTTAGGAGCGAACGAAGCGGAAACATATTGCGCGGCGCTTATCCTATGGTGGAGATATCTTTTCAATTGCCACATATCCAGGGGAACCCCTTTGATTTCAACGAGAACGATGTCAAGGCGACCATTTCCGAGCCCAATGGCTCCAAAATAACGCTGCCGGCGTTTTTTGACGGCGGGGATCTATGGAAGGTCCGTTTTACCCCTTTGATGACTGGAAGGCATCAGGTGACCGAGGTCACCTTGAACGGCGCTCCTGTCAACGTCGGGAAGATGGAGAATAAGACCTTTCAAGTGACAGGCAAGCCTTCGGATGGTTTCATAAAAATATCGACGAACGATCCCATGCGTTTCGTCTTTGACGATGGCAAACCTTACTATCCCATCGGCAACGATCTCGGTTGGGGGAATGGCAAGCCCGGTTATATCACCTCCATCCTGGATAAGATGGGCAAGGCGGGGGAGAACTGGTCACGTATCTGGATGTGCGCCTGGGATAACCTGAACCTGGATTGGGGCGGCGATTCACAGGGGCGTATTGGTTATCTCAGGCTGGATGTGGCGAAAAGATGGGATCATATCATCTCCACCGCCCAGCGCGATAATATTCATATCCAGTTGGTCTTGCAATATCACGGGGAGTATTCCACCACCACCAATTCCAACTGGAACGAGAACCCATGGAATAAGAAAAACGGTGGATTTCTCAATTCACCGGAGGAGTTTTTCACCAACCCGAAGGCGATCGCTCTTACGGAAGCCAAGTTCCGCTACATTATCGCTCGGTGGGGATACTCTCCCGCCATCATGGCGTGGGAGATCTTCAACGAGGTGCAATGGACGGACGCGATCTCGCATCACGATGAAGCCGCAGTCGGCGCGTGGCACAAAACCATGGCCGATTTCATCCGAAGCCAGGATCCGTATCATCACCTCGTCACCACGAGCTCCGACCTGAATCTGCCCATATGGGAGGATATGGATTACCTGCAGCCTCATGAGTACGTTGCGGACCCCTTGGCAACCTTTTCCGCATATGACGCCAAGCATCTCGCCAAACCATGGTTCATGGGGGAAACGGGGCCCAACGGGGATATGAGCAAGAATGACGGACCTTGGTTGGAACAGGCTTTGTGGGGCGGCATGATGAGCGATTCCTCCGGCGCGGCGGAGTTTTGGGCTTGGGACGCCGTGGATTCGCAGAATCTGTATCCGCAATACCTTGCGGCAACCACCTTTATGAGACTGTCCCGCTTCCCATATATGAATGGGATCAAAGCGGTTCCCGCCGCCGTGAAGACCGATTCTCTTGGAGTTTTATCCTTTGGCCCCGGCGGAGGGTGGGGGGCGGAAAAAACCACCGACTACACCGTTTCCCCCTCCGGCACCGTGAATGGCATCGGCGAAATGCCGTCGTACCTGCAGGGGGATTACCATCGCACCCTTACGCCATATATCCTTTTCCATGTGGATTACGTGCGCCCGGGCGCTTTTTCTGTGACCATCAGACAAGTGGCGAAAGCCGGAGCCACTCTTGACATTCTTGTTGACGGGCAAAAAGAGGCTGAAAAAGTCTATCCGGAGGCGAATCAGGATACCGGAGTGAATGACACCTTGCAGGTGAAAGTACCTGCGGGTTCGCATGATATCAAGTTAGTCAATACCGGAAATGACTGGGTTGTGCTCGGAGGTTTCACACTGGACCCATACGCTCCCGCCATTGGCGCGTTGGCGAAAACGAGCCGCACGCAGGGCATCTTTTGGGTTTACAACCGAGGCGCCGGGGATAACACAACGGGGGAATTGATTCTGAACGACATCCAGCCTGGGGATTATCAAGTGCATTGGTTCAATCCCTCCACCGCCAGTGAGATGAAAACCGTGCCCGCTGTCGTCGCAAAGGATGGGGCGATGAAAGTTTCGATACCCGCGTTCGCAAGAGACCTTTCCGGGTGGTTCACGAGGAAATGACCGAGGGGGGGTGAATCCGTTAACTAAAGCAACGGTTTCATCAAAGCGATCCGTGCGATCCGAAAGTGCATATTTTCCCGTCCATTCCGGAAAACCATTTGCGTTTTTTCCTTGGTTCTCGCATAGGGTTTTATTCCATCGAGCCATAGGAAATACGAGGCTCGAATGTCGGTGTGAGCGGGCGTTGTGTCAACCACCGATTGTCGTTTTACGCGTATTTTCCACGCATTGCGTGGCTGAGTGAGTTGTAAGAGGATCGAGGGCGCCCAAGCAACATGGAAGGGGGCGGAGACGGTGGATTCATAAACGGAAGGCAACTTTTTCACACCATTTCCGTATTAGGTATTGACGGATTTACTTTATCATGCTATAATGTATCTTCGTGCGTAGCATAGGAGGGTCCACCATTGAAGGAAATCCAACACGCTTCGAAGAAGGCTTCCCACGTTGTTGATATCCCCAACCTGGTTGAGTTACAGTTAGATTCGTACCGATGGTTTCTAGAAGAAGGTTTAAAGGAGCTTTTCGATAGTTTTTCTCCCATCTATGATTATACCGGTAATAGCTCCATTTCCCTAGTCGATTTCACCCTGGGAGAACCGAAATATCAGATTGACGAATGTCGCGACAGGGACATGACCTTCGAATCCCCTGTGAAGGCGAAGGTGCGCCTAACTCAATCGAACAAGGAGATCATAGAAAGCGAAGTCTATCTTGGCGATCTGCCTCTAATGACGGAAAAGGGTACTTTCGTCATCAACGGGGCGGAACGCGTTGTTGTCAGTCAGTTGGCGCGTTCGCCGGGTGTCTATTTCAAGGACAACCTGGATTTCAGCGGGCGCGTGCTTTATTTCGCCACGTTAATCCCCAATGAAGGCGCGTGGGTCGATATCGAGACCGACGCTGGCAGCGTCGTCTGGGTGCGAATCGGTCAGGCGAGAAAATTCCCGCTCACCACGCTTATCAGGGCTTTGAACGCCAGGGATTCGTCCGGGCATCCATCGTATTCTGACGCCGTCGAGCCATTACGCATCTCCGTCGCCGATGCGCGGGAGCGATTGTGGGTCTATAAAAAAGTTGAATCGGAAACCGACTCCGAAGGGGAGAGGGACTACCTCCTGCCTCTCCAGCTTGCCTCACCGATAGTGGATAAAAAAACGGGGGAGGTGCTGGCGGAGGAGGGGGCTCGTATTGTCGACTCCCACGAGGATGTGGAGAGGGAACTCATCCTTGGCGCCAAGGAGGGGGAGAATATCGCCCTTGCGGATATCGAGAAGAGACTAGGCCCCGGATACATCTTGGAATTAATCGCGCCATGCGAAACCAATAACGATCTGATACGTCTGTTCAGCCGCAGGGTTCGAATGGAGTTGGACAGGGAAGTGGTCACTGCGGATCAACTTATCGGCATGAGAGTGGCGGAGGAGTTGAGAGACCCGAAGACGGAAAAGGTTCTCCTGAAACCCTTCGGCAAGATCGATAAGACCATCGCGAACAACATCCTCAAGCAAAACAGGTCCACTCTGGATGTTTACGATACAAATCCGTATATCGAAGAGACCATCGCTCAGGATGATTCAGCCAACGCCAAGGAGGCCTTGCTGGACATCTACAGGAAGGCTCGGCCGGGGGATCCGGTCACGGAGGATTCTTCGCGCAATTTCCTGCAGAATCAGTTTTACGATAAGCGCAAATACGATATGGCCCGCGTGGGGCGTTATAAAATGAACAAAAAGCTGCTTGGTGTGATGAAGCATATGAGAGATCATCAGCCTTTGCAGTCCCGCACGCTCACCTGCATGGATCTTATCAATATCCTGCGCTATATCATTAATCTGAGCGCCAACATAGGCTCCACCGACGATATCGATCATTTGGAAAACAAACGCATTCGATCCGTCGGCGAGTTGCTGAGCAGCCAGTTGAGAATGGGCTTTCTCCGCATGGAGAAGGTGGCGAAGGAGAGGATGACCTCGCTTGACACCGACAATATCATTCCGCAAGTCATCCTGTCCGTCAAGCCGATATCGGCGAGCATAAAAAGCTTCTTCGGTTCGAGCCAGTTGAGCCAGTTTATGGATCAGACGAACCCTCTGGCGGAATTGACTCACAAGCGAAGGCTTTCCGCACTCGGCCCCGGTGGTCTTTCAAGGCAGAGCGCGAAATTGGAAGTGCGCGACGTGCACCATAGCCACTATGGCCGCATCTGTCCCATCGAGACTCCGGAAGGGCCGAACATCGGATTGATCGGCTCCATGGCGATCCACGCCCGCGTGGATAAATACGGATTCCTCGAAACCCCCTATCTTAAGGTTCGTCGAGGGGTTGTCACAAACGAGATCGAGTGGATGACGGCGGATATCGACCACCGGTATCACATCGCGCCCGCCAATGAGAAGCTGGATGAAAACGGGCATTTCGTGAATGATCACATCCAAGTCCGTTTTGAAGACCAATACCCTGTGGTTCGCAAGGACCAGGTGGAATACATGGACGTTTCCCCCAGGCAAATAGTGTCCGTGGCGACCGCGTTGATTCCTTTCCTCGAAAACGACGACGCAAGTCGGGCTCTCATGGGCTCCAATATGCAACGACAGGCGGTTCCTACGCTCCGTCCGGAAGCGCCGATTGTCAAGAGCGGCATCGAGAAGCGCGCCGCCCGAGACTCGGGAGCCGTGGTTTTAGCCAAGAGAGCTGGGACGGTCTCCAAAGTCACTGCGGAGGAGATCACCGTTCTGACGGAGGATGGTCAAAAGGATAAATACAAGTTGCTGAACATGCTCCGTTCCAATCACGGCACCTGCATCACCCAGCGTCCGATTGTGAACAAGGGGCAAAGGGTGAAAGTTGGTCAGGTTCTCGCCGATGGTCCTTGCACCGACAAAGGCGAATTGGCTTTGGGGCAGAACGTTCTTGTGGCGTTTATGCCTTGGGGCGGTTACAACTACGAAGACGCCATCCTTCTCTCGGAAAGGCTGGTCAAGGACGATATCTTCACCAGCATCCATATTGAAAAATACGAGAAAGAGGCTCGCGACACCAAGCTCGGTCCGGAGGAAATTACGCGGGATATCCCCAACGTAGGCGAGGATATGCTCAAGGATCTCGATGAGAACGGGATCATACGAATCGGAGCGGAGGTGAGACCCGAGGATATCCTGGTCGGCGAGGTGGCTCCGAAAGGTCAGGGCGAATTGACCGCCGAGGAGAGGCTTATCATCGCCATCTTCGGCAAGAAGGCGGAGGAGACTCGCGACGTCTCTCTGCGCGTGCCGCACGGTGAAAAGGGCAAGGTTGTGGACGTAAAGGTCTTCAGCCGATTCAAGTATCAGTGCGTCCGATGCAAGACGATCTACAACTTCAGCAAGCGACCGGAACGCACGACTTGCGAACGCTGCGACGGGGAGATGGTGCGCCTGGCGGCGGATGAATTAAACCCCGGCGTAAACCAACTTGTACGAGTCTATATCGCCCAAAAGAGAAAGATCATGGAAGGCGACAAGATGGCGGGACGCCATGGCAACAAAGGCGTCATCTCCAAAATCCTGCCGGAGGAGGATATGCCGTTCCTTCCGGACGGCACTCCCGTCGATATCGTGCTGAACCCCTTGGGCGTGCCCTCCCGTATGAACATTGGGCAGATATTGGAGACGCATCTCGGCATCGTCGGCAAGCATCTCAATTGCTCCTTTGTGAATCCGGCGTTTGAAGGCTCCACCGAGGATGATATCCTCGGAGAGTTGGATCGTCTGGGGGTTTACCTCCGGCGCAAGGCCTTGTACGACTACGTCAAAGGCGAACTGGGGCTTGAGGTTGATTTCGAGGAGATCGAAGAGACCGAAAAGGAGCTTGGAGAGATTGAAAATCCCTCGGAGTTGAGGCAAGCCGTCGAGGCGCTCAAGGACAGGATGCTCGGGAAGGTGCGCGAAGCGTTGCAGGCGTGCGATTTGGACCAGCTCGAGGAGATATCCCGAATCGTCTGCGGACCCGTCGTGAAACCAACGGCGCCGATCTCGAATCACACAGGTTCCTCCGGGGAGGACGCCGAGATCGTAACCGCATCCGAAGAGGAGCTCAAGCGGGTTCCGGATGACGGGGTGTACGATGCGATCCTGAAGCAAATCCAGAGCAACGCGTGGGCGAGAGCGGGAATCGACCCGAAAACCGGAAAATGCTATCTGCGCAACGGATTGACTGGCGAGCAATTTGACCAGCCCGTGACCGTCGGCGTCATTTACATGCTTAAGCTGGCGCACTTGGTGGATGACAAGATACATGCAAGGTCCACCGGTCCTTACTCCCTTGTGACACAGCAGCCACTGGGTGGCAAGGCTCAGTTCGGGGGGCAGAGGTTCGGAGAGATGGAGGTCTGGGCGTTGGAAGCCTATGGCGCCGCTTATACGCTTCAGGAAATCCTGACCATCAAATCCGACGACGTAATGGGCAGAGTTAAGACCTACGAGGCGATTGTGAAGGGCGACAGCATGCTCGAACCAGGCGTGCCGGAGTCGTTCAAGATACTCGTCAATGAGCTTCAGTCCCTGGGATTGAAGGTTGCGGTGGAGGATGACAAGGACCGCGAGATTGATCTCAAGGATCATGACGATGACATCGATCCCCATGAGGATCCTGTAAAGGCCGCGGCCCGTTTGCGCGCAAAGAAGTTGGGGCAATCGTTGCAAGACGATGATAACCCGAACCTTTAGTTCCCAAGTTGAACGAAGAGGGCAGGCGCGACTTTTCGCCTGTCCCCTTTCGCTTGCCTTGAAATCGATGAATGGAATGAGTCACTCGTGATCCATGATTAAATCGCCAAAGAAATATCATAGGATAGATGTCATATATTTTATCAGGCATTTCAAAGCGGATTGAATAAGGTTGAAAAGGTTGTTCATGATTGCATTCAGTAATGTTATCTTCGATCAGTTGAACGCAGGCGTCCGATTTCATGTGAATCAATCGGTTCGCCTCATATCATATCTGCATCTCGGTGAAACCGGGATGTGTTACGGGAGGAGACAAAATGGCTGACGCCAGCACGTTCTCAAAAATCCGAATCGGGATTGCCTCCCCGGATGAAATACGCGCATGGTCTTACGGCGAGGTGAAGAAGCCGGAGACAATCAATTATCGTACTTTCAAACCGGAACGCGACGGGCTTTTCTGCGAGAAAATCTTTGGACCCGTCAAGGACTGGGAATGCCACTGCGGACGCTACAAGAAGGTCAAATTCAAGGGGATCGTATGCGACCGTTGCGGCGTGGAAGTCACTAGAAGCAAAGTGAGACGCGAGCGAATGGGCCATATCGAACTCGCCGCGCCTGTATGTCACATTTGGTATCTTAAGGGGGTTCCAAGCCCTCTCTCCCTGATTTTGGATATCACTCCCCGCCCTCTGGAAAAGGTGCTTTACTTCGCCAGTTATATCGTGACCTTCGTGGATCACGCTCGCATCAAGCAAAACATGGATACGATTCGCGAGGCCGTGGAGGAGGAGATCAAGAGAATTGATCGGGAGAAAGCCACCATCGCGGAAGAGGAGACGAATGCATTCAATCGCGAACGTGAAATCCATACGGCCGAGGAACTGGAGGAGGACATTGAGCGCTGGGACGAATCGGCGATTGAAACCAAGACCAAGCGTCTTATGGAGGATATAAAACAGAAGGAAAGGGACGCGGAGGAGCAAATCGAGGAGATTCAGTCCTCCTTGCAGTTGTTGGAGAAGATTGAAAAGCGGCAGCTAATCACCGAGGAGCAGTATCGCGCCCTGGAGCGATTGGTGGAGGTGCTCACACATCACACCGGAGAGAGCTACGAAGGGATTGTACGCGCAGGATTGGGCGGCGCGGCCATCAAAGAGCTCCTCGAAGAGGTGGATTTGGACGTGCTCGCCCGAGACCTTCGCAATGAGGTTCAGAGCACGCAAGGACCCAAGCGCGCAAGAGCGATCAAACGCTTGGAGGTGGTTGAGGCTTTCATCAACAGCAAGGCGCATCCCTCCTGGATGATCATGGATTGCATCCCGGTGATCTCGCCGGAACTGCGCCCGATGGTGCAGTTGGATGGAGGGCGCTTCGCCACCTCCGACCTGAACGATCTTTATCGTCGTATTATCAACCGAAACAATCGTCTTAAGAAGATAACCGAGATTCGCGCTCCTGAAAGCATCGTGAACCATGAAAAACGTTTGCTTCAGGAGGCGGTGGACGCTTTGATAGACAATGGAAGGCGCACGAGACCGGTTGTCGGTTCCAACAACCGTCCGCTCAAATCGCTTTCCGACATGCTTAAGGGCAAGGAGGGCCGTTTCCGCAAGAATCTTCTCGGAAAGCGCGTGGACTATTCCGGCCGTTCGGTCATCGTCGTGGGGCCTCACCTGAAATTGCATCAGTGCGGGTTGCCGAAGGAGATGGCTTTGGAGTTGTTCAAGCCGTTCGTGATGAAAAACCTTTGCGAATCCAAACCGAACCGCCCGGCGTACACCTCCAATATCAAAACCGCCAAGCGTATGATCGACAAGATGCGCCCGGAGGTGTGGGACGCCTTGGAGGAGGTTATTCGAGAGCATCCGGTGTTGTTAAACCGCGCTCCCACTCTGCACCGACTTGGAATTCAGGCGTTCGAGCCGGTTCTGGTGGATGGCAAGGCGATTCAGTTGCATCCGCTCGTGTGCCACGCCTTTAACGCCGACTTCGACGGCGACCAAATGGCGGTGCACGTGCCTTTGTCCGTTTATGCGCAAGCCGAGGCGAGAATATTGATGCTTTCCAGCCATAATCTCTTCTCGCCCGCCAATGGAAAGCCGATCGTGGCTCCGATCCAGGATATTGTTCTGGGATGCTATTATCTCACCACAATTCAGGAAAATCGAAAACCTTTCCCGGAAACTTTCAGCGATCCGGGAGAAGCGCTTCTCGCATACGATTCCGGTGTCATTGGTCTTCACGATCCGATCAAGGTTCGCATATCGAGAGATGGCGTTTCCAGTGTGTTCGGGGATAGCGACGATGTGAAACAACAGACCACTGCCGGAAGACTGATACTGAACCAAATTCTCCCCAAGGAGTTGAAATACTCGGACAAGTATCTTTTCGAGACCATCAAGAAAAAACATATCGAAGAGATGGTCACGGAGGTGCACGCCGTCGGAGGCAAGGAGTGCGTGATCAAGTTTTTGGATGACCTGAAGATGTTGGGATTTCGCTACGCCATGAATTCCGGCACCACCATCTCCATGACCGACATGGATGTACCATCCGATCGCAACACCATTCTGAGCGACACGGAGAAGGCTGTCAGCAACCTGAACCGCCAGTACCGCAGAGGCACCATTACTCTCGGTGAACGTAAAACGCAGGTGTTAAACCTCTGGCTCGAAGCTTCCGAAAGGGTTGCCGATGCGATCATGAAGAACGTGGATCATTTCAATCCGATCCATATCATTACCGACTCAGGTGCGAGAGGTTCCTCCAAACAGCTGACACAGCTTTCAGGAATGCGCGGTTTGATGTCGGACCCGTTTGGCAACCTGATCGAGGACCTGCCGATCAAGTCCAATTTCCACGAGGGCTTGAATGTACTGGAGTACTTCATATCCACCCATGGAACCCGCAAGGGGCTTGCCGATACCGCTCTTAGAACGGCTGACGCGGGATATCTGACCAGAAGACTGGTGGATGTTTCCCAAGACGTGATCGTGCGCGGCGATGACTGCGGCACGACGAACGGCGTCTACGTGGAGGAGATACTCGAGGGTGGGGATGTCCTGGAAAAGCTCAGCGAAAGAGTTCGGGGCAGATACCCGGTGGAGGATATCATCAACCCCTTGTGGACTCCTTCGGGATCGTCCTCCGAGGAAGACGGGATCGGCGAAGACGAGGAGATGGTCATAGATCCCATCACAGGGGATATCAGCACAGTCTCTGGCGGCGTTCCTCGAATTCTCGCCCGCGCCAACACCGATATCATCGATCCTGTGGCAAAATACATGGATTCGATTCGCATTATCACCCATGATCTTTATGACGCCGACGGTTCCTTGGTGGCGCACAAAGGGGACGCGCTCGACGTGAAAAACGTGGAGAAATTGCTCGGTGATTCGGTGCGCATCGAGCGAGGCGGTAAGCCCGCATCCACGATCTATGAGATATCCACCTCCATGAGAATCTGCGTTCGATCCGTGCTGACCTGCGAACTCCGACAGGGTATCTGCGCCAAGTGTTACGGAAGAGACTTGGCCACCGGGAGACTTGTGGATATCGGTGTTGCGGTGGGAATTATCGCGGCACAGTCCATCGGAGAGCCTGGAACTCAGTTAACCATGCGAACGTTCCACACCGGAGGCATCGCTGGGAAGTATCTGACCGGTGTGGCTAACGTCAAACAAAAGCGTCAGAGCACCTTGAGGGAACTGCACGAAGATATCCGGCTGGGGCACGTTAAGTTCGAGGAGGAGGGAACATCGGAAAGGGAACGCGTTCGCTCCGTCCAAGCCGTTCTAAAAGTGCTGGAGGATACCGTAGGGGGACTTTTGAGGGTGGTTGAATTATTCGAAGCCCGCAAGCCCAAGGGGCAGGCGATCATCAGCGAACAAGGCGGCAAGGTGATAAGCATCGAATCCCGCGGGTTGCGCCACGTGGTTATCCACACACCTGTGAAAGTGGATGATTCCACGAGCCATATCATCGGAGAGATCCTAGGCGAGGATATCATTGGCGCAAACGGTGAGGTTATCGTCGAAGCGGGCAAGCAGATCACCGAGAGTATTTTCAAACGGGATATTCTCGGGAAGACCAATGAGGTGGTGCTGCGAAAAACCATCCTTGTTCCTTACCGAGGAGACTTGGAAATCAAGGAGGGTGATGAAATCCAACCCGGTGACCGTTTAACCGAAGGTCCGCTTGATCCGCAAAAGGTGCTTGAATTGCAGGGACCGAGAGGCGTGCAGGACTACTTGGTGCGGGAAATCCAAAGCGTTTACAAGGGGCAGGGTGTGGATATCAACGATCGTCACGTTGAAGTGATCGTGCGCCAAATGCTTAAAAAGCGCCGCGTTCGACATCCCGGCGATTCCGTCTTTCTGCCCGGACAGGTGGTGGATAAGTTCGCATTCGAGGATGAGAACACTCGACTGCAGAACGAAGGGAAAGCCCAAGCCACGGCGGATTGGGTGCTGCTCGGGATTACCGAGGCGTCCCTTGCGACGGATAGTTTCCTGTCGGCGGCATCCTTCCAAAAAACCACGAGGGTGCTGACCGAGGCGGCTGTGCGGGGTAAAAAGGATGAACTCATCGGTTTGAAGGAAAATGTGATCATCGGAAGACTGATACCCGCCGGAACCGGATTGCCGCGCTATCGATGCATGGAGCCTGCGCATGAGGGGCAACCTGTAATCGTTGAGGAACCTATGCATCGACCGGAGGTTGAAATCCCTGCCGAGGACTTGGAGGAGATCAATCCATTGAAGAGTATGATGGAGGAAAAGGAAGCGGAGAACTATTCCAGTCTCATTGATTTGGACAGAGGGGAAAGCTCCTACGACGGAATCCTAAGCGCTTTGGATGACTCCGAACCCCTTAAGGATCTAGGAGCCGATGATCAAGAGGAAATGGATGACATCTCCATGCCGGATGGGGACGCGGAGATGGATATTTCACCATTGGATGTCAATTTGGAAGATGAAATTTAGATATTCATTTTCCATCACGGATACTTTGGGGTCACCCGCCCGCTCACTTTTCGTGAGAGGGCGGGCGATCCCCTTTCACTTATCCTCGTTTTTTTCCGTATAAATACAAGTGACTGAGAAATTCGCCCGTTAACATCACAATAATAAGCGGCATAACCCATCCAAACCCATTGATGGGATTGCTTCAGTGTCACTTGGCGTAAGTGTGTTCATTTTTGTTTTAGACCCTTCCTTGACAAGGTTTCCATAACCGTGCATTTTGGCATCATCGTATCAATTGTATGGATCGTCTTAAACGGGTAGAATAACAACTCGAACGTCATTCGGGAGCGGATATTGGAATGAGGAATTATTGTCATCGCATTTTAATCCAATGCCGAACCGCCCAGTATGTGGTGTGGTCGTTAGCATTTTTCAATTTGGCTTTTTCGTCTGCGCATGCAACACCATTCCGACCAACGCCGCCTCCGGATATTAAAGCGACTTCGGCTATCCTGGTGGACGCGGAAACAGGTCAGGTTCTTTATGAGCGCAATGCGGATCAACCCCTGCCTCCCGCAAGTACAACAAAGCTTATGACGGCGATATTGCTCGAAGAGTACACGAAACCGGACGACATCCTGACCGCGAGCAAAAAAGCCGCAAATGAAGGAGGCAGTTCCCTGCACTTGAAGGAGGGTGAGAAAATATCCGCCCATGATCTTCTCTACGCGCTAATGCTTCGCTCGGCGAATGACGGGTGTGTGGTGGCGGCTGAGCATATCTCCGGATCGGAAGCCAAGTTTGCGGAACTGATGACGAAAAAGGCGAGAGAGATTGGCGCGGAGGAAGCCTTTTATCATAACTGTAACGGCTTGAACCAAAATCCGAATAGTATCTCCGCGCGCGACCTTTCCATCATCGCCAGGTATGCGCTTCGGATACCCGCGATCAATAAGGCTGTTGCCACCAAGTATTACGTCGTCCATCGTTCCATGGATCAGCAGGATACGCATTTAGTTAATCACGATCGCTTTCTTTGGAACTACCCCGGTGCGGACGGGGTGAAAACAGGTTTCACCGATCCTGCTGGCCATTGCTTTGTGGGCTCCGCAATTCGTAACGGTTGGCGATTGGTGAGTGTTGTGATGCATAGTCCTCATTGGATGCATGAAACCATAGCGCTGATGAACTATGGATTTCATAATTTCGAACCGGTTGTCATCGCCGATGCTGGAAAGACTTACGCCGATGCGAAGGTGCTCGACGGAGTGTCGCCGACGGTCGGAGCCGTTCTGCCCCAATCGATACATTGTGTTGTGAGGAAGGGGACGAAGCCGAATTACTCCCTGAAAGTCTCCTTGGATGATATCACCGCTCCGGTGTATAAAGGCGAGAGAATCGGCACGCTTGAGACGTTCTTAAATGGGAATAAACTGGATTTTGAACCGTTAATCGCAGATAAAACGGTACGAGTCTCCACAATAGCCAAAATGAGGCATTTGGCGCTGCTATGGTTGTTGCTTCCCGTTGCGTTAGGAGGATTGCTAGTTCGGTATGGAACAACGATTACAAAAAATACTCGCGTCCGCAGGCATCGCATCGCGACGTACATGCGAATCAGTCATCAAGGCAGGCCGCGTCACGGTGAACGGAACTATCGTAGCGGAAATGGGGGCGAAGGCGGATCCCGAGAAGGATGACATACGGGTGGATGGCAAACCCATCTCGCAAACGATCACGCATGTTTATATCGCTTTGAATAAGCCTGTGGGGTATGTTTGCACAGTGAAGGATCCCCACGCGAGAAACACGGTGATGGATCTAGTCAAAAATATCCCGGAGCGAATCTACCCCATAGGACGTTTGGATGCGGACTCAGCCGGTTTAATCCTTCTTACCAACGACGGAGACCTTGCTCACATCCTCTCCCACCCTTCGCATCAGGTCGAAAAGACATATCGCGTACTCGCCAGAGGCGAGGTTTCGGAGTTCGGAGCGGCGGATCTTCGGCATGGAATCATGCTGGAGGATGGCATGACTTCCCCTGCGAAAGTTGAGTGGGTCGAGTATCAGCCGGAGCATAATGTCACCGTGGTTGACATCACCATCAGCGAGGGCAGAAACAGACAGATTCGTCGCATGTTCAGTGCGATAGGCTATCCGGTCATTGCGCTGACCCGTACCAAATATGGGCCCATCGAGTTAAAGGGAATTGCGCCGGGAACCTGGAGAAAGCTCAGACAGGATGAGTTGCGTGCGCTGAAAAGTTAATCCGAACCGTGTAATGGCTTCGGTAGGGAATTTGAGGATACATGAATGCCCATGCAAAATGATATGCGCAAGGATCAGGATGCGTCAGCCAGACATACGCTAAGTTTTAGCAACTTTATGATGATTCTTCTCTGCCTTATCGTGGGGGCGGGTCTGTATCTTAGCAAACGCGGTCATGTGTCCTCGGCAAATAGCCATCCGGTCGTTTCCGTGAAAGACGGACGCGGACGGATTGTTCAACTTAACAAATATCCGAGTCGTATTGTATCCATCGCCCCGGCGGAAACGGAGATTCTCTTCGCCATCGGCGCTGGGAACCGTGTGGTGGCGGATACGACATGGTGCGATTGGCCGCCTGCGGCGAGGAGCCTCCCCAAGATCGGCGATATGAACACCTCCGTGGAAAAGGTTGTGGCCCAGCGTCCGGATGTGGTGGTTGGCAGCATATCGGCGAACGGCCCTGCCATTCAAAGTATCGAAGGGGCGGGCATTCCCGTCTTCGCGGTGGATCCTCAAACGGTTTCCCAAACCTACCAGGCGATCCAACAAATCGGGCTTCTTACAGGGAATGAGAGACAGGCGGATGCGGTTGTGGAGCATATGCGCAAGCAGTTCGCCTATGTCCAAAGGAGGTTGGAAAAAGCGAAGTCCAAACCGCGTGTTCTCTGCATTCTGCAACCGTCCCCGCTTTGGGTGGTGGGATCGGATAATTTTATCGATGATTTGATCCGATTGGCGGGAGGCGTCAATGTCGCTTCCGCCGATGGCAAAGGCTTCATATCCCTATCTCCTGAAACCGCAATCGCCTCCAATCCGGATATCATTATCACATCGCCGGATAACCGTCGTGCGATCCTCTCCTCGCCGATACTTCGGAAGTTGCATGCCGTTCGTGCCGGAAAGGTTTTTTGCCCCAATGCTGATCTTATCTCCCGAGCGGGGCCGAGGATGGGCGAAACGGTTATGATCTTGGCGCATTTCCTTCATCCCCGACTCTTTTCGGTGAAATGATGTCTTTCGCGTTTGATAAAACCGTTCCCGAGAGTTGCTCCGCCGGGCCTTCCAAACGCCCCTCAATCTCTCTGCGCACTAGTTCATCAGGCGGACATCTTGCTTTGATTTACGGCGGAGCCATCGCCGTACTGGTATTGGTTCTTATCCTCAATCTCGCAATGGGTCCCGCCGCCGCTCATGTCACGGCTCTTCAGGCTCTCTACTCTCTCGTTCATCATCTCTTCCCCATGATCCCTATTCCTCCGAACGGCTTGCCATCGGACGCGGATATTATCGTATGGCAGTTGCGCCTTCCCCGCGCATTGATGGCGATCATGATCGGAGGCTTACTCGGTTACGCGGGAGTTGCGCTCCAGGGCTTGCTTATGAACCCTTTAGCGGATCCCTACACGGTCGGTGTTTCCGCCGGTGCGGCGGTTGGGGCGGCTCTTGCAGAAACCTTGGGTTTTTCAATTCTATTGGGCGGGCTTGGCGGAGTCGCCACCGCGTTTGTTCTCGCAATGCTTGCTGTTTGGTTGGTATACGCCATATCCAAAGTGGGTGGCAGGGTTTCCATCCATACTTTCATCCTCGCCGGTGTGGTTGTGGGGGGATTCCTTTGGTCCACCATTCCGCTTTTGCTGGTTCTAGCAAACCGTTCCAATGATCTCGCTAGAATGTTGTTCTATCTAATTGGCAGCCTCCAGCAATCCAATTGGAGCCAGGCGGAAATGTTATTCCCGTTTCTTTTCGTTGTGGCTTGGTGGTTCCAAGTGTGGGCGCAGGATTTAAATCTGATGACATTAGGCGAGGAGACAGCGGCGCATCTTGGGGTGGAGATAGAACCGTTGAAAAAGCGCGTTCTCTTGCTTGCCTCGTTAGGGACGGCGGCAGCGGTATCCGCAGGCGGAATTATTGGATTTGTGGGATTGGTGACTCCTCACGCGGCGCGAAAACTGGTTGGACCCGACCATAAACGGCTTTTACCTCTCGCCGCGATATTCGGAGCCATTCTTCTAATCGCGTCCGACACTATCGTTAGGGTCTTTCTCAACGATATGCCCGTGGGCGTGGTCACTTCCATCGTTGGGGCGCCGGTGTTTTGCCTATTATTAAGGAGACGAAAAATAGCCGGAGTGGCGAACTAAAGGTTTACCGTGTCCTTGCCAACGGATCGTTGGACTGCGTCGATGTACAGGCCTGTGGTGTTCAACCAGGCGATGGAGCGTTGCACCTCCTCAAGTTCGCCGGAGAGTTCAAGTTCCAAAAAGCCCTTTTCCTCATTGACCTCGGCGCGTATAATATTCGGCGTCACGAGGAATTTTTGGACAAGACGGTACAGTATCGGTTCGCAGACCTGTTGAGGGATTCGTGTGGTGATGCGCACAGTTATCGATGCCATGACATTTAGCCCTTTAAAGTATTATTAATATCTTACCCGATACCACAATGGTTTGCAAGTCTCATCCTCATCTCATTTTCCAATGTTATGGGAACGATGGATGACGCGGTTAAGAAAAAAACCAAGCCCCGCCCCTCGCCCGTGAATGAAACATGTTTATTGATTGGATGCGCTTTATATCAAAAGTCACCGTTAAGCGAATACACGATATTCCATCACGCTCACCGATGCATTCTCATCAATTGGATGAAGGAATCAAAGAAACAAATGTCGTATGTTGCCGGCATCCTATGTTGGACAACGCACAATCATCTCCCCCACATCACATTTCAGTTCTCGCGCAATGAGGGGGCACTTGACAATGAGTAGAAAGTAGATGGCTTTTGGAATGCCGTAAAGAGTTTCCAAGTTCCCTTGACCTTTCGAGATAATCATATCCGCTGAGTTAAAGATCCTTTGGAACTCCGTTGAACACTCTTGCAATGCGGTGCCGGGCGTATCCGAGCCGTTATCGATTACCGTGACTATCTCCGTTAGCCCTGCCGCGCGAGCATCCGCAATGGTTGCGTCGTTGATCGTGGGGGCGCCCCTAACGGCTAAGGTTACCTTTTGTGTGGGCAGTTGTTCGATGAACAAACGGTCAAATACTATCTCGCCTGCGTTATCGGTCAGATACAGGATGGATTCGGCTGTTTCAATTTTCGCCCTGAATTTTTGTAACGCCTTAGCGTCCAATGGCGCGTTTTGGGCTTGCTTGATGGTCTCGATCATCGCCTCATTGGATAGTCGCCTCTTAGGTCCATAGTCGATAATGTTCGCGGCAATTGCAAAACGCATTGCGGTTCCGAAGGGGTCATTAGATGCCAGCGTCGTCCTCTTTAACTCATGGTACAGCTCGAGTGCAAATGCATTGCTGTCATCTTTGATTTTTCGATACGGATCCTGTTCCCCCAATCTCGAACGGAGGGTGCGCTGGATTTTCCGTGCCATAATCGGAGGTGGTTCCCGCAGATCGGTGCGGCGCAGAATATCCAACGATTCATAGAGGATGGCGGTTTGTGTTTCAGCATCTTCGACTGTTTGTAATATGGCGTCCACCGCCTGCTGCAATAGGCAGGGGAAGCATTCCAAATGTGTTTTCATGATTTATCCCAAGTGTTCCACGTGCTTTTTATTGGACAGTTTTCCGCTAGACCATGTAAAGGCTGAGTCTTGCTGACATCTGTCCGTTCCTTACCATATGGATAATACCCCCTCTTTTTCAATCAGGGGGTTGTCCAAAAAAATACGGATCATAAAGTTTTCCTCATCACTTTCGCGCTTCGTGAAAGATCCGGATGTGAATTTTGCAATTACCTGTGGCTATGATGGATAATATATCATGAAGCGTTTTGAAAACTATAATCTTTTCGGCATCGCTTTTAACGATACATGATAAACACCATCTCTCTGTTTTCGTATTACAGAAAAGGGTTGAAATCCATTCGTATGCGAGCAAGTCTCCATGGAGAAGGTTCTTTTGGACGCCATCCCATCCGCTTTAGCGATAGCGGATAGGACAAATACTCTAATTCAAGTGAATGCGTCTTGGCGCCGTATGGTGACATCTTTGTCAACCGACCTTGCGGATGGCGGCGAGGGAAACAACCTAGATGCGGTGATTAAAGTAATTGCGGATGAGCCTGATATTCATTCAAACCGCCTCTCGCCCGTTTTGGAGGCGTTGTGGGATAGTGGTTCGGATTCCGCGCAAATGACGTTCTCTCTTCGTGATGATGGCGGGCGTATGAATCTTTATTTCACGCCTTTGCGACCCAGTCAGCCCCAAAGATTTTTGATACGCGCGGAAATCAGCCCTCTTTCGCTTACCGAACGCCAGTTCTCATTATACGCTTCCTATGCCGTGGAACATGCCAGCACTCCGATTGTCTACTTGGATTTCGAGGGCTCGTATCGCTATTTGAACCTTGAAGCGTGCCGTATAAAAAACCTCCCACGCTCGGAATTGATAGGTCGGAAGATATGGGATTACGATAGGAGCATAACCCGAGATAAATGGGACTCTTTATGGAGGCGAGCGAAGGAGGAAGGCTTTGTGCAGATGGAGTCCGAACTTCGCTCTCATGATGACACCTCCCATTATATTATGAATATGTTTCATCATGTGTTCTTCCACGAGCAGGAGTTGCTTTTGAACCTTGCATACGAGGTAACGGAGCAAAAGAGATTACTTCAAGAGAGCGGCGCGGTTGAACAAAGATTCAGAAATCTGTTCAACGCCATTCCGGACCCGATCGTCGTGGTGGAGAGACCCGGGCTCACGATTGTTGACCTCAACGTGGCTGCGGAAATCACATATGGTTATTCCCGGGATGAGTTAATCGGTGAATCCGTACTCGCCATTTCGGCGGAACCCAACGAGACGCATCGCGCGCTTGTGGAACATTGGACGAAGGTGTCTCGCCGTCTTCATAAGAGAAAGGATGGCTCCACCTTCATCACGGAAATATTCGCATCGGAATTAGACTACCTGGGGAAAAAATGCCAGCTTTCCGCCATAAGGGACATCACCGCCCAAGTAAAAGCCGAGGAGAGTCTGGCGGAGAGTGAAAAACGGTTTCAGGCATTCATGGATCATTTCCCAGGTCTTGTGTTCATCAAAGATGCTCAGAGCAGAAACTTATTTGTCAATCAAGTCCACCGTGAGATATTTGGCGGAAAGGATACATCCAGGTTAACCGTCATGGATTATTTGCCCAAGGCGACGGCTGAACGGATTATCCGAAATGATCAATACACACTTGAGCATGGTTATTATTTCAGCAATGAGACAGTGCCTCATCCGGATGGCTCCACGCACGTTTATGATACCTATAAATTTCGGATTGACACCGAGAGCGGAGAGCCTCTGATTTGCGGGATAAGCATCGACATTACCGAAAAGAATGAATATCAGGAAAGGCTGTTATTGTCGCAGAGGATCGCGGGCATGGGGAATATCACCTATCATGTGAAAACCAAGCGGATCTCCTTTTCCGAAGTGATGTTCCCCCTTGCCGGATTCGACCCGACATTTGGGGAGCCGAGCAGCGAAGCGTTTCTGAGTCGATTTCATCCCGAGGATAAACGGAAATTCGAAGAGAATTTCAAAATGGCTTTGACGCAAGCGGCGCCATCGGAGATGGACTTAAGATATCATCATCCGGACGACGGCATGAAATGGTGGCGGCTTATTCTCACCCCCCAGACGGATTCCAAAGGGATGGTGTTCCGCATAATAGGCACGGTGCTGGATATCACCGAAAGAAAAAAACTGCAGGAGCAGTTGTTGCAGTCACAGAAAATGGAGAGTGTCGGGCGGCTTGCCGGGGGGATTGCGCATGACTTCAACAATCTGCTGACAGTGATCATAGGGTTCGGGGAGATGATAGAGGAGAGCCTTCCGAAAGATTCCGACCACACGCACGCCATCCAGCAGGTGCTTCGCGCTGCGAATCGCGCCTCGGATCTTACGGGCCAAATGCTGGCGTTCGCCCGCAAGCAGATGATGGAACCGAAGACCATTCTTCTGAATGACCTTGTTTTGAACATTCAAAGCTTGCTCAAACGGACTCTTGGCGAGGATATCCAACTCCTCACCGTGTTGGACCCGCATCCGCATTATGTGAGAGTGGATGCGGGTCAGATGGAGCAGGTGATTTTGAATCTCGCTGTGAACGCCCGCGACGCGATGCCGAGGGGGGGTGTGTTAACACTTCAGACTACAAATGTGAACTTTGAAGAGTTATCGTCCGCGCATAGACAAACGGAGGAGCTGCACGGGGATTATGTGATGCTGAGCGTTTCCGACACCGGGGTGGGAATCGATCCGGAGATACAAAAAAGCATCTTTGAGCCGTTTTTCACCACCAAGGAGGTAGGCAAGGGAACCGGACTAGGATTGTCCACATGCTACGGTATCATTAAACAGAATAACGGTTTCATCCAAGTCTACAGCGAGCCAGGTCATGGAGCCACCTTTAAGATATATCTTCCCAGGGTGCAAGAGGAGCGGAATTCCGAACCGCCGCTGGAGCCGGGAAAAGTGACAATGGGCACCGAGACCATCCTGTTAATTGAGGATGATCCATTGGTTCGTTCCATCTCCGTCGCCGCGCTTTCATCGAGGGGTTATAATATATTGGAATCCGGGTCTCCTCACCAGGCTCTTGAGATCGCCGATGCCTATGATGGGGAAATTCATATGGTATTTTCCGATATCGTCATGCCGGAAATGAGCGGTCCGGAAGTGGTTGGGATGATCCAAAAGAAGCGTCCCGATGTGCGCATTCTGCTTGCCTCGGGATATGCCGATCATTCACAAATCCAAGCCAAACACGGCAACCTAAAGTTTCTCAAAAAGCCGTTCACTCCTTCCGCATTATGCCGTATGGTGAGGGAGATATTGGATGAGTGATTTGTGGGATTCCACGCTAGATGCATAGTGGCGTTCATCCAAGCTTTCCCGCCGGTGTTCTGCCGTTGACCCGATGATTTTTCCATCCATCGTGCCATTCCCATGGATGTCTCTTGCATCGAACTCTTAGGGCGAAATGTTTTCCCCGATTCGGGTGCTGTCAAATATTCCCGTTTGGAATTGCGGAGGCTCGCGTTTTATCCCATATCCATGGTTGAAAGCATTTCCGAAAAAGCGCCATGGGAGAGAAGTATCCGGATGGAGAGGAGGAAGTTCGCGAAGATGAGAGATTTGACGATTATCGCCGCCGCATTAGGGATGTTTTTCACTTTTGGAATGGCGAAGGCGGATGTTCGTATCCCGCTGCCTCCCGATATGCTTATCAACGAATCGGCTATCGGCGACGCTTCGAAACTTGTGGATGAACAGACCTCCATCGGGGATCCGGCATCGGGTAAGGGACAGACGCCAGTAAGTCCTTTCTTCCCGGGATGGACATCCTGGGAGTATCCGATGAGCGTGGTGATTGATCTCGGAACTCCGTGCCCGTTAACCCGACTTTTCATATACAACAACACCGGCTCCGCACCTATCCGGATATCCACCGGCGATCCAACATCCTGGAAATCGGAGACGGTGACACTGGATGGTTATCACCAATGGAAAGAGTTTCCTTTGAATGTGACCACTCGTTACATCCGGTTAACTCTTCTGCAGCCGACATCCATTTATGAGATCGCTCTCTACGGACAGACGGTTCCCAAACCCCCATCCAAGCCTTTGCGCGTGTCGGGAAAATATCATATTCAGCCTACGATGGATCAGTTTATAGGAACCAATGCGTTCATCGATGATCCGGTGAAAATGCTCTCGGCGGCTGTCGGCTTTGTACGGGAATATCATGACTGGATATGGGATACGGAAGGCGCCGACCATCTTCCGCGTTATCAGCCCAGCGGTGCGGCTGGAGGAGACGCATGGTTTTTTGATGACTACTATCGGCAACTGAAGCGTTCAGGGGTGACGGTTTGCCCGGCGATTCAACAGTCCAATCCGCTTTACTTTCCCGGCGCTTCATTGGATTCCAAGCCAATTCCCAAGGGGGCGAATCCCGAAGACCCTGCTTCATACTCCATCCATGCGGAGCATCTTTATCAGTACGCAGCACGGTACGGCGAGACGCATCTCCCCGATTCCAAACTGATTCTCGCACCGAGGCAGCCCCGTCTCTCCGGACTGGGCGTGCTGCGATATATTGAGAATTGGAACGAGCCGGACGGAACCTGGCATGGGAAGGACGGATGGTTCAGCCCGTTTGATCTTGCGGCGATGTGCAGCGCGGATTACGATGGCGATCAGGGGCGCATGGGGAAGGGATACGGAGTGAAAAACGCCGATCCGCATATGCGTTTGGTCATGGGCGGTTTGGCGGATGGATTAAACCTCGATTATTTGAAAGCCATGAAGTTTTGGGCGGATGTGCATCGTCACGGGGATTTTCCGGCGGATGTCATCAATCTGCATCATTATTCCAACGACGGTACTTCGGAGCAACCGTTCCGCACTCAAGGGATCAGTCCCGAGGCGGATCATATCCGCGCCAAGTTTTCGAAAATCGTGCAATGGTGTCACGCCAACATCCCGAAATGTCAAGTTTGGGTCTCTGAATTCGGATACGACACGAACCCGCACTCTCCGATCCACGCCCCGTCCATCGGATCTTACTCCGGAGAGCAGGTGCAGGCGATATGGCTTGTCAGAAGCTACTTGGAACTCGCCGCCGCCGGCGTGGATCGAGCCGCGATGTTCATGTTTCGAGATGTGAAGACGGATGGAACGGGCGTTTTCGAGACATGCGGAATGGTTACGGAGAAGGGGCAATGGAAACCGAAACCCACTTACTATTATATCGCCACGCTGAAAAATCGTCTGAAGGGGATGCGTTTCAAAAACATGCTCCATAGCGGAAAGGATCATGTTCGCATCTATCGCTTTGCCGGAAAATCCGGTGACGCCTATGCGGTCTGGTGTGACACGAGCGAAGATCTGCGGGTCAGGGATGTGAGCTTCAGAGTGGATGGAGCCGCCGCTACGCGGGTTGATTTTAAGGATGGCGAAATGAACGGATTGGCGGCTCCTATTCCCGTGAAGGACGGCATGGTGACGTTGGAGGCCAGCGAAAAACCGGTGATCATCATGGTTCCAAGGCGATAGTGAATTCACACCCGCCCGTATTTTTTCAGGAATTCGATATTTTGGCTCAATTCATCTCGATACTTGGGCCACATTCCCACAATGATTCCGTCCGTCTTCTTGATTCCGCTTAAGGCTGTACGGAAAGCATCCTCCACGGATGCGTCACTATTGCACAACCATCCCGCGCCTAGAATTTTGAACAGAAGCACGGGTTTTTTCACCTGTCTCGCCATCGTCAAGGAGTGATCCCGATCCGTATCGAGAAACGATTCCATCAAGGGCGCGCCTCCCAGTTTGGCGCGAATCCGATCCTTGGGGCGAGTCAGGTAATAGGTGCAAAGCTGGTAAAAATCATTCTCCCAGGCATGCTCCTCCATATATCTGATGCAATCCGGATTATGGCAGGAAACGCCCGCAGGCAACTGCAAGGTGTCGTGCACCTTTTTCACGAAGTCGTGAACGCGTTCCTGTTTGCCCTGCGCGAAGAGATCATCCGTTACGTTGCCATGATGGACAAGCCAAATGGGATTGAACTCCGTCACATCCTTCGGGATATTCCCGTTCTCATCCAATGTGGTGAGATAGTAGGGACGGATTTTAACGCTCTCCTTTTGAAGGTTCAGCAAAGCCGTGCGACCCACGCCGCTATTGAAGCCGAGCCAAACATCCAGTCCGAACTGGCAGCATCGGCGAAGGTAGGCGGTGGTGCGATCGGCGTTGAAATAGTCCGTCATTGCATCGGTGAGATCGCGTACGTTATGGCTCCACCCACCGATCTGATTGCTCCCTACCACCATCCTTGGGATGGTGCGTCCGGCGATAGTGATTTGAGGGAGAGAGTCGGACGTCGGAATAGACTCCTGATTCATGCCGAGTGTGAGATCCTTTCCATGGATGATGAGAGGTATCGCCAGAGACATTGCAGTGGCGTCTTGCAGAAAACGTCTGCGAGAGATGTCCGCTTGTTGTTTTGCCATTTTCCCCAGCCCCTTGTAATCGTCAGTAAAGCCAGATAAAGCGGATGCGGTATGAGAGTTATGGAAAGCATTATAAGGTGTCGAAGAGAAAAAGTCAATGATGAATATAGCGTATTCATGAGGGGTGAACCATCCCGCTCCTGAATACGCTATCCATGCATCTCTGTTATTGTGGATTCAATCAAGCATGCAAAATATCTCGTTTATAAGAGGATGTAGGTCTACGCCGCTTTGCGGTATATTCTTTCTTCGCGCGCGCCCATATTGAAACTTTCCACGACCTCTGTCAATCTGGACGCAATCTCCTTGAGATTATTCGCAGCCCTAGACACTTCGCGCGCGCTTGCCGACACCTCCTGAGCGCTTGCGCTCATCTCCTGGGCGCCTGCGGCCGTCTCCTCGCTTACGGATGCCACGGCCGTCACCGCATCGGAGACAACGCCGGCGCTGGAGGTCATTTCATCGATAATGGTGTGATACTCCTCCGCCACTTTTTGCACGAGCTCCACCGATGTAATCACCTCGTCCAACTCCACGGACATCTCGGTTGCGGATTCCGTCATGCGTGCCATGTTTGCGGACACATCCTGAACGGTTTGCAGAATTTTTTCCAAGGATTCCTCTAACTCGCCGCTCTTTTCCGTTCCGTGAGCCACCTCCTTGCCGCTCGTTTCCATCGCACTAACAGCTTCCGCAACGCCGGAGCGCACAGCGCTGATAAGGCTTTCAATCTCCTTGGTCGCCGATGTGGAGCGTTCCGCAAGTTTTCTCACCTCGTCCGCAACCACGGCGAAACCTCTACCGTTTTCGCCCGCTCTCGCGGCCTCTATCGCAGCGTTCAACGCCAGAAGGTTCGTTTGTTCGGCGATCTGACGAATGGTCTCCACAATCGTTCCAATCTCGCCGCCTTTCACCCCCAGGTCGTAGATGATCTTGGAGGAGGATTGAACGATCTGATTGATACGGTTCATGCTTTCGATATTCTTGCTTACAGAAGTCTTTCCAGCCAGAGCCGTTTCCGCTGCGATTTGGACCGTTTCGGACATGCTCTTTTTGCAAGCGAAGAAGTCTTGCATCGCCTCCATGGCTTTGCATCCTCCATCATGCACCCGGCTCACCGCCTCCATTTGTTTCTCCGCTCCCTGCTTGACGCGTTGAATCGACCGATGCAGAGATTCCATGGATTCTGCGGCGCTGGTGGCGGAGTGCGCCTGCTGTTCGCTGCCGTTTGCGATTTCCGTGCTGGTCATGGCGGATTGCTCGGAAGCCAACGCCACCTCCGATATGGAGCGAGAGATATCCTCGGATGCGGAGTTCATCTCCAAAACGCTCTCCGAAAGCCGATGAGTGACATTGCGTAATCGTTCGATGCTCTCCTTAAGGGCGATACGCAAGCTATCCTTGGAATCGAGCGGATTGATCTCAATCGTCAAATCCCCCGAGAGCAGGGCGTCCGCCACCTGTTTTAGCTCCATGCTGAACGCGCTTTTGATAAGAGCGATGCTCTCCGTTAGATCGCTTCCGGGTATTCTCTCCAACCTCTCCAAATCAAATCCAGCCGAATCCATCAAATCCAAGGTGAATGAATCCGAAATGGCTTGTATGTCATAGTTGATAACCGTGGATAGCGCCATTTCCACCCGCCACGCCACCCATGGGGTGAGGAAATAGTGACGGCGTAAATACTTGGTCGCCAGTTTGACATAGAGGGAGTAGCTGCCGATATACCATTTCGGAGGAAGGTTGATGAGGTTATGGATCTGACCCACTTTCAGTCTTCTCTCAAAATAGGAGATGCCAAAGGGATTATCCGCGCGAGCCTCTCTAAAAATTTGTCGGAAATACTCCGCCTGCGTCCTTTCCAAGGCTTGTCTCATGACGTCTAGGGAGACGCCTTTTTCCTTGGCATGTTTCTCGAAAAATATTCGTGTGGGGGGGAAGGAGAACTGAAAGTCGTAAAAATCACGCGCAATCTTATCCGCCGTCTTATCCGCCCATCGTTCCGCAGCTGCAAGAGTTCTTATCACGCTTTTATCAAGTCCAATGAATTGCTTTCTAAGCTCCAAGGATCTCTCGTCTATTCGATAAAAATCCGACAATGAGGTTGCCTTCATCCCGTTCTCCTTCAAATCCGCTCAAATCATGTTGATAAATTCGCATTCTGTTCCATTTTCGGGTATTCGGATATGGAAATGCAGGGGGAATTACGATAGGGATGTTCCGTGATGCGGGAACCCTATTCATGAGGAAGAATCCGATTTCAATACGATCACAAAGTATCATGGAAGGTTTTCGACATGCCATCGAAGACAGTGATTCCGACGTTTTCTCTTTTTCTAAACCGCAGTCAGACTCCGTTCGCCAAGCCACCCATAACCGATAGCTCCTAGGTGGCGAACGCCATCCCGCTCTTTGGGGTGTGTGACTGTCACCACCGATAAAGGGCTCGTGTATCTCAGGAATTAGAAAAAAGCTGAAGGAGTTGAATGTGGCGGGCGAAAATGGTGACGGACAAAGGAGTAACGCGATTGCAAAAGGTTATGCCGAACCTTTATATTATTCGTTAGCGCCTAAAAGTATTTGGCTTTTATGATAAATAGCCACATATAGGGTATAATAGATGTTGAAACGGGCGAATGCCAAATAGGAGTATCAGGGAGCTTTGCAGCATGAAAAGGCGTTGACCACCTCATATTTCGTAATATGTGATCGCCTTGATCGTTAGAGCAACATCGGAGCTTGAAATGAGTTTTGCAATATCCTTCGTCATTTTGCCAATAGCAATGTTTGCGGTTTCCATTCTCTTCTCCATGCTTGGACAAGGGGGCGGTGCGCTTTACACTCCCTTGCAGGTGTACTCGGGAATCCCCATCCACACCGCTGCAGCGACCAGTCTGTTCCTCATCATGGTGACTTCATTATCCGCCACGGTGGTTTTCCGCAAGGCTAAGAAAGTGGATTGGCCTTTGGCGATTGTGTTGGAGATTGTGACAGGATTGGGCGGCTTTTTGGGGGGGCTCTATTCGAGAAATTTCTCAAACTCAGCCTTGTCCATCTTTTTTGCAATCGTGTTGTTTGTCGCCGCTTTTTTTATGATTCGAAAAATGGAATCCAAAGCGTATGATCCTTCCACTCCGCATGATCTATTTCATTGGCGCCGTGAATTTGACGGGAACTCCTTTCTAGTCAATCTGCCTCTGGCGTTGCCGTCGGCGTTCCTTGCGGGTTCGGCAAGCGGATTGGTGGGGGTGGGGGGTGGAATTATCAACGTCCCCCTCATGGTAGTGCTATTGGGAATTCCTGTGGACGTGGCTGTGGGATGCAGCGCCTTTATGGTGGGTGTCACGGCAACGTGCGGATTGGCGGGGCATCTTATTGATACGCACTGGGATTGGAAACTCGCGCTCCTGTTGGCCGTGGCGGTCTATTTGGGCGGGCGGATCGGCGCGAGAACCTCGATGTCGGTTGACAAGGAGAAGTTGCGTTCCGGTTTCGGGTGGTTTCTCATTCTGATAGCCGTCACAATAATCTGGAAGGCCCTGCATTGAAAGGATTCCCAAGAACGTATAATTAATTAGTGAGCGAATATTTTGTTTACATGGTAAAATAACCATATATAATCAAATGGAGGTGTGTGATGTCTGATGTTGTATTCACCGTGGAGGCTTCCACTGTAAATAGCACGCGCGTAGATGTGTGCGCCGGAAGTCATGCGTTCAGCATTGACGAACCGGTGCGAATGGGCGGTACGGATGCCGGTCCGAACCCCGTGGAATATCTGCTTGGGGCGCTCGCCGGCTGTTTGAATGTGACAGGCCATCTCGTCGCAAAGGAGATGGGTTTCACCATTGAATCCATGGATATCCGTTTGGAGGGCAACCTCGACCCCTTGGTTTTTATGGGCAAAAAAACAGGCGTTCGAGCGGGTTTCAAGGAGATTAGAGTTTGGATAGATATGAAAAGCGACGCATCCGAGGAAAAGTTGCATCAATGGGCGCAGGCTGTGGAATTGCGATGCCCTGTCAGTGATAACCTGCATAACTCCACTCCTTTGAAAATCGCTTTCGCACGTTAGCGCAGGATTACAAAGGCGCCCCAATAGGATATGGAGAGCGTCGTTGAGTATAATGACTGTCATAAGTCCATGTTAATGGAATAGGGCGAATAGTCGGAATTCACCCTTTCAGGAGATGACAATCATTCAAGGGGGTGGTTTCAAACGCCCCCTTGCAGTCCTTTTCAAGGAGGAGACTCTTGCGAACCTTTTCCATCCGCTCCCCGCATCCCTATCGCCCATTTGCGTCGGTTTTCCTCTTGATCTGTTTCTATCTTGAAATTTCATCCCCCTTCCCAGCCTCCGGAAGGAGCAAACCTTCGCGGAAAATATCCGTGCTGATTCTTACGGGGCAGAACAACCATGATTGGAAAGCCACCACCCCCGTTTTAAAGCGCATTCTGGAATCGAGCGGACGATTTATCGTCACGGTGACGGATCATCCGGAGAAATGCACGGCGCAATCCTTAAAACCATATGATGTGATACTAAGCAACTGGAACACTTACGGTGGAGGTCCGGTGAAAACTTGGCCCGCCGCCGCCAGGGACGGGATTATCAACTTCGTTCGTAGCGGCAAAGGGTTTGTTGTGGTGCACGCGGGCTCCAGTTCCTTTTATGATTGGAAGGAATATCAGCAAATGGTTGCCGCCACATGGAGGAACGGTGTCACCTGGCATGCTCCGAAGCATCTGTTCTACGTGCATATCACCGATCCCTCTCAACCCATAACGCACGGAATGCGAATCTTTGTGACGGATGATGAGCTTTGGAACAACACGGTGGTTCAACCCGGAGTGCAATCCCTTGCCTCAGGTTATTCCGACAAGTCGACGGGGGGCTCGGGCAACGACGAACCTATCCTGTTTGTCAGAAGTTTCGGAAAGGGCAGAACTTGCGCACTCATGCTCGGACACGATGCCGCTGCCATGTCCGATCTCGGCTTCCAAACCCTTCTGAGAAGAGGGACGGAGTGGGCGGCGACGGGCAGGGTGACGATACCCGTTCCCAACATGGCTCTGACGCCAAAACAACTAGACTTTGTTTTGAAGGGCGTGGCTTCCTACGTTGCCGGAGATAGAAGAGACCCACTTTGGATGTTGCAGTATGACGTGGGGCAAGTTGCCGGCACCTCTCAAGCGGAGCTCACGGCGAGGAAATTGGCGCAATTGGTCAATGATCCGCATGCGACTGCGGCGGGGCGACAATTCGCCTGCGGTCAACTCGCGCTTATTGGCACGGCAAGACAGGCGCCGATTTTGGCGGGGCTGTTGAACGATAAAACTGTGGCATTTCAAGCCAGAGCCGCTTTGGAGATCATTCCAGGTCCGGCTGCGCTGTCCGCAATGCGGAAGGCTCTTTTATCCTCATCCGGCGAAAAGCGCTTAGGGCTTATCTCCGCTCTGGCTGCAAGAAGAGACATTCTGTCCATTCCCGTTTTCAAAAAGCTGGCGTTGACTTCTGATCCCAAGCTGGTTTCCGCTGCAGTCACTGCGCTGGGGGATATGGGGGATCCCGCCTCTCTATCCGCATTGAAAGGATTGGCTGGAAAATTGCCCAAGGCGCTGCGGCGAACTTACTTGGAGGCGTTGCTGCACGACGCAGTTGGATTATTTAGGCGTGGAGATTATTCCGCCGCTTATGAAACATTTAAGAATCTTTCCGATAGGAATACGCCGCTTACCATTCGGACCGCAGCGCTATATGATAGGATCGGGTCTAGCGGAAAAAATTCAACAAGGATGATACTCCACGCTTTGAAAAGTTCAGACCCCTTATTGCGATCCGCAGCGATAAGATATGCATGCCTGCACTACAACGAGAAGTTGATGCGAGAGGCGCTAACACTTTTTGGACGGATGCCCAAGGAATCGAAAACCGCAATACTCCATGACGCCGCCGCGCATGGGATGATTCAGGCGTTGCCTTTGGCATTCAGGGAATGCAAGAGCCCTTACCCTCCCTTGCGACAAGCCGCAATCTCGGCGCTGGGTGAATTAGGAGACGCATCCGCAGTCGAGCCTTTGATAAGGGAGGGAATCAGAGACGCATCTCTCAAAACGACGATAATGGCGGCTCTGGAACAGTTGCGAGGGGCTTCAGTCAATAGGAGAATCGTGTCTCTCCTCCCAACCTGCACGCCTTTGATGCAGGAGGCGCTTTTGAATGTGCTGGTGGAACGTAATGCCAAGGAGGAAACGCACAACCTTTTGAAACTCTCCTCAAACCCGAATCTACGAATGGGGATCGTCCATGCGGTTGGAGAGTTGGGAGGCGTGAGGGATTGTCAGTCGTTGATTCAGATGTTGCAAATTGCCGGGGACTCGCAACGGGAGGACATTGCTCAGGCTCTTGGGAAGATATGTTCACGCGCCCATACCTTGGCGCCTTTAGTGAAAGCCTTCAGTCAATCCGCCGGGGTTGAGAAAGTCGCATTGATAGGGGCGATTGCCTCGGTGGGAGGACCGGATGCGCTGCCTCCTTTAAAGCAAGCGGCGCTCTTCCCCGATCCCCTTATCAGCATTCCCGCGATCAACGCGCTAAGTTCATGGAACGACGCCTCCTCGCTGGAACCGTTGTGCAAAGCGTATGAAGCGGCATATACGGATGACGCCCATGCGCTTGCTTTGAGAGGGATCGTGCAAGTCGCACCGCTTACGCAAAAGGGCGAACGAGTGAAATCCGCGGATTTGATCGCCAATTTGCTAAAAAACGTTTCGGTTCCTGAAGACAGGAACACTCTGCTATCCGTCCTTGGCAAGTTGCCGTGTCTGGAGGCGTTCAGGGTGGTGAACACCTACCTCCGTTTTCCCGCGACATCCGTCGCAGCGGAAAGGGCGGCTCTCAATATCGCCCAAGTTATCGGCATGAGATACCCGGACGAGTGTGCTAAAACCGTACGGTTGCTCGAATCCTCCCTCGATAACGAGATTAGAACGCGAGCGACATCGCTTATGGCTGAACTCGCGCTGGGACCTGATCTCGCGTTGGAGGGCGTTGCATCGCATCCCGACGGTTTATACCGCGACGGGCAAGCCAGCGGAGCCCAAGCGGCTATCGACGGCGATCCCAATACCTATTGGGATGAGACGGACAATCAAAAATTGTACGTGCTCCAAGTGCAATGGAAGAAACCGATCTCTTTTAACTATATGAGAATCATGGGATACGCTGAGGATAATTACGCGCCGAAGGATTTTGATATCGTTTGCGACGGAAAATTGGTGAAGAGCGTGACCAATGCCGTTTACGTGAACAATCTCCTGACCTTACACCTGCCGGATACGCAATGCAGTTTGTTGCAACTAAGAATAACGGGATATTATGGAAACAGTCCCGCTATTCGCGAACTGGAACTTTATCACATCATGGAGGGTGGGAAATAATATGAAATCCTCGCTTACTCGAAGACAGTTTATCAAACGGACCGCATTGGTCGCGGGCGTTTCCGCGTTTCCCTCCATTGTCCCCTCCTCGGCGCTGGGTGAGACCGCTCCAAGTAAAACAATCACGTTGGGGCACATTGGAATGGGGGAACGGGGACATGACCTGATGTCTGGCTTTCTTGGGTTGAATCATTGTCGGATCGTTGCGGTGTCCGACTGTTACAAGTCGCGTCGGGAGGAGGGCGTTCGGCGGGCGAACGCGCAGTATAACTCCAATTCATGCAAGTCATTCGCCGATTTCCGTGAACTTTGCGCCGATCCGAGTATAGACGCGGTGGTTGTCGCCACTCCCGACCATTGGCATGTCCTTGCCGCGCTTGAGGCGGTGCGCCAGGGCAAGCATGTTTATGTGGAGAAGCCACTTGGATACTCGATCGAACAGGATAAGGTTTTACGCCAGGCGGTACATAGCTTCGGTGTTGTTTTTCAGTACGGCACCCAGCAACGATCCATGGAGCATATGCGATGGACATGCGAAATGGTGATAAATGGTCGCCTGGGAAGATTAAAGGAGATTGAAATCCGTTCCCCCGGCAATATCCAAGGCGGTTCCACCACCCCAATTCCCATACCGGAGGATTTGGATTATGATCGGTTTCTGGGACCGTCGCCCTACGAACCCTATACAAGCGATCGGTGCACCTTTAACGGGTCCTGGCATATCAGCCATTTTTCTCTTGGATTTGTTGGAGGATGGGGGGCGCATCCTCTGGATATCATGCTTTGGGCGCTTGGGGATACGCCCGAGGCTGTGCCGGTGGAGTATCACGGTTCCGCGACATATCCCATGCAAGGTCTGTTCGACACGCCGCTGGGGTGGGATGTCAGGGGTAAATTCGCCGACGACAAGGATTTTCACTTTACGGCGCCCTCGGAGGATTTGACGTTATTTATCGGGGAGACGGGGCGGATCGGGGTTAAGAGAGCCGGTTTTGAGGTGATATATCCTCCTTCGCTGAAAGACGCGAAATTGGAGCCGGGGGAGAAGAGGCTCGTGGTAAGCATGAACCACGGGGAAAATTTCATAGACGCGATTCGAACCGGTTCCCCCACGGTTACGAACGTCTCCTCCGCTTCCTACTCGGATTTCATTAGCCATCTTTCCGACATCGCCATGCGCTCCGGTCGTAAGATTCGTTGGAATCCATTCCAAGAAACGATTATTGACGATCCTTATGCGGCGCGAATGATGCACAAACCGTTAAGAGAACCATGGACTTTAGGTTAAGGACGCTTCCATAGCGGGTTTGATCGTATGATATAGGGTAGTCATATCAATTGCGCCAAAAGCGAGAATAATCGGAAAGGATGGATGATGAGAAAAATCGGTCTTTTAATCTGTGCAATCATCCTCTTCGCAAGCGGCGGTATTGCGCATGCAGAGAATGCACAAAGTGTGATGAAGCGACTTTACGAAGTGTATCAAGGTTTAACCAGCTTTACGCAAAACTCCAACGACAACGACACTTTTCGCGCGGGGAAATACCATATGACGGTGGGGACGACGGTTCTGCTCCGTTACCGCAAACCGAACGACTTGTATCTCTCCATTACTGGACCAAGGATTGGAACGGTGGTTGCCACCAATCATGGCGGTCGGGAAATGCAATATGTGAGCAACCTGAACAAATACCGGTTGATGCCAGAAGCGCCAAGCGCGGCGATATTCATTGAAACTCTTAGGCCGCTGGGAATTATCTCGATAATGGACTCCCTGTACTACATCGCGGGCAAATCTCTAAATCAAACTGCGGATCATCTCAAGTACAAAGGTAAAGTCAAGCTCAACGGGAAGCTTTGTTATCTGATGTCCGCCACCGTGAAACCGAACCAGATACCGCCAAACACCAAGGCGACGGTGGAGTTTTGGGTGGATTCTCAAAATTTCCTGTTGAAGAAAATACGATGGGATGTTACCGGCGTGACTCGGATAGTGCCTTACATAAAAGTGGTCAAGAAGAAACGAGTTTTGGAGCGTAAAAAGGTTACAGGCACGGAGACGATGACGGAATACATCGTATCAAGCTCCATCAACCCTTCGATGACGGATAGCGATTTCAAGTATACGCTGCCATCGGACGCAATTGAGCAGAGACCCATCCGATAATCCGTTGCGTCTCCAAATAAAATGCGCCGCCATTCAAATACTGCTCGAATGGCGGCAAACAAACTCTAACAGGGAAAACGAATAGGAGATCACATGTTCTTTGACGATACTCCCTTTCAACTTGTTCCCTCCTGTAAAAAGGATTGGAGGCTTATCCGATAAGATTTCAGCTGTCCACAAAGGCGACATAATATCCTGTGGCTAAATTTACGACTGGTATCACCATCAGAAATCCTAGCCAGGATGGTTTATTCGTATTCTCCACTATTCGCATCCATAGCATGATGCTAAGAATCACACTACCAACAAAAGGAACAAATATAAGTAATAACCAGACGAAAGACAAATGCGCCATATCAAACATCAACCAAATGTTCGCCAATGGGATCCATGCGAGCCAGGATAAGGGATGTTGACTTCGATAGGCGATAACGAATAGTGGAATTGTTTCGATTACATAGATAATAATCAACTTTATCAAACCGATGAAAAAATCTGAACCGTTATCCATTTCCAATCTCCTGATGTCCGTTTTATACGCCAATTATTCATTCAATTTAAATTAACAAGATTCCTTCCTTCCTTTTGGATATTGTTCAGAAGGTCAAATAGATGCGAAAATCGTTGTGGAGACATTTCATCCAGCGTGAGACATGAGATATCAGTCCGTTTCATCAAATTTTGCAGTTACCTCTGGTGTCATAACTTTTAGAATATGCGGTACGATCTCGAAATCCACCGGTGTCTCTCCTATCACCTCTCCGTCAACGAGGATGGGCATGGGTGGAATCGTCTCCACCCTGCCGCGCATGGCACGAAACATCCTTACTTTGGGATGCGTCACATGTTCCCCCTTGAATACTCTCGGGAAGGCTCTCAAAAACTCGATGCGCCCGGCGTGCTTTAGAAAGCAGATGTCCAAAACACCATCGTCGATCTCCGCCTGCGGCGCTACGCGCATTCCGCCTCCGTAGCTGGACGCATTGGCGATGGTGCAGAGCATTCCGTCGGATTCATAGGTAGAGCCATCCATGGTCAGTATAAAGTGCGGGGATTTGAACGAGATCAGCGTTTGCAACACCCCTGCGACATACGCCATGGAATCATTTAAATGCCTGTATCCCCGATTCACTCTTTCCGCCACCTTTGCGTCGAATCCGCACCCGGCCACGTTCAAAAACCAGCGGTTTCCGATCTTTCCTAAATCCACCATTCTCGCGTGATTGGAAAAAAGGTTATCAATTGCGGTTTCCAAATCGCCGTACACGCCGATGGTTCTGGCGAAATCGTTGCCAGTTCCAACCGGTATCACCCCGAAAGCCGCTCGTCCGCCTGCGATTCCGTTCACTACTTCGCCGCATGTTCCGTCGCCGCCCGCCGCCGCAACGATATTCGCACCTTCATCCGAGGCGTGTTTCGCGAGGCGCGTCGCATCGCCTCGTGCGGTGGTTTGGAGTATCTTCCATTCAATGGGATGCGGGGAAGCATTCGCTGCGGAGTTCATTAATTTGCAAATGACTTCCCTCAGCTTTCCGCCTCTGCCTCTGCCTGATGTTGGATTGAGAATAATCGCGATTTTTGTCATACCTATATCATAGCCAATGAAGGACAAATCTGGTAATATCCGTTATCAAAACGTGAACGAGTCCATGCACTCGCATCGTTGGAATGGATGAGAGGGGGAGCCAAATGTGCCGATTACTCGGAGTGGTATCGAACCAGTCATGTAACATATATGATTTACTCTGCGATTGCGAACACCCTTTCGCACAATTCGGAGTGAGTAACCCGGATGGATGGGGAATGGGCTGGTATGTAGATAGCCGACCGAACCTGTACAAGGAGGATAAAGCGGCAAATGAATCCATTGAGTTGCCCAAATACGCTAGGAGCGCCTTCTCCACCCTGTTCATAGCGCATGTGCGAAAAGGCAGCGGGACCCCTGTATGCGTGAAAAACTGCCACCCTTTTAAATTTCGGCAGTGGTTGTTCGCACATAACGGGAAGGTATCCGATGAAGAGCTCAAGATGCGTTTGTCGGACGTACATTGCGATGCCATTTCAGGCGACACCGATTCGGAAGTGTTCTTTCATTGGATACTCCAAAATATGGAGCATATTGGCGATCCCATCGAAGGTGTAAGAAGCTCCATCAAATTGGCGAGAAAATACCCTCATACCGCGCTGAACTTTTTATTATTCGATGGAAATCGGTTGTACGCCTACCGGGAGGCTGATGAACGTCCCCATTATTTTAGCCTGTTTATAAAGGAGGAATCCAACCCGGATCCCAATGGAATGCATAAAGTAACCGTATGTTCCGAAACAATAACAGCCGGTGACTGGGATGAGATTCCCATGAAAGAACTTCAGGTTATGGAAAATGGTGTGATCGTCATGAGGGAGGATATGAGTTAGCCGTGTGTATTTTCGGTGAATGGTAGCGGGTGGGAGGCGTTTTTTTATCTTCCGCAACATGAAATTATCCCATTCTCCTATGCGTATTAAAAATTTGAATATCGGATTGTGTCAATAATCCAAAAATGATTTATGAAGAGGAGTAGGAAATGCCACTTTTCGACTTTAAATGTTCCGATTGTGAAAATGACTTTGAGGCGCTTGTTTCAACCGCCAAAATTGATGAGGTGGAATGCCCTAAGTGCGGGTCCAAACATGTGAGCAGGAAGATGTCAACGTTTGCGGTGGGGAGAGGCGGATCCTCGAAAAGCTCAAGCTCGTGTGAGACCGGCGCTTGTCCCTACGTCTCGCCGTGCGCCAACGGGATGTGCAATCTGAATTAATCATTGGAAATCTCCTTCGGTCCCAAAACGACCATTGAGAAGCACGGGAATTCGGATAGTTGATGATTGCGAAAAATGTTTCATAAGGTGCTATCTTAGCGTGGAAAGGCGTCCCTTCCATCTTGAAGGGGCGCCCGATTTGTATTGGTAATCTCATTCGATGGCAATCACAGAGCTTCAAATATATGCAACGCCTATAGCCCTTCCTCCATTGCCCTGCACCCTAAGGTTGGGTTACCAACGGTAAGCGGATTAAAACAGCAACCAGAGGTCATTATTAAGGTAAGGATTTTTGTATAACCCCTTGTTTTGCTTGGCGGCGCCTCCCAACGGGAGTATGCTTCCGGGTAGCAATTCCTGAGTTTGTGGCGCGGTTGTCGTTTGCTGTGTGGTTGGAACCGAGTACATGAGATTGGGAAGCAAAAGAGGAGCCAGCGTTAAATTTGGAAGCGAGAGATTGGTGTTAACGAGCATGGACGGCTTCAAAACACCGTAGAAAAAGATGCCTGCAGGCGCTGTCTGAACGCCTTGTGTTCCAGTTTGAGTCGGATGCCAGGTTTGCGTGGGGGCTCCCTGGACGGAGGGAAGCCCGGGCAGCCCGGGTATGTTGGTGTTCACCCCGGTATTAACTCCTGTGTTCGCCAGGTTTACGGTGTTGCCCAGGTTCACGTTGGGAGTGGCGTAACCCGGAATGGAGACGCCTTGAGCGGAGGGAGCGGATTGGTATTGCGGACCCTGAATTTGATTCGGCGATGGGACGGTTGGTATTATCAGTGACATAAGGGATGATGGCTGTTCCTGTCCACTCTGAGTTTGCCCCGGCGACGGAGTGATTGGAATGATCAACGACATACCGGAGGTTTGTCCTGAAGCTTGGGTTTGATCCGGGGACGAATAGGTCGGAATAATCAACGACGTCGGAACAATCAACGACATGGTGTTCGCGGGTTGTCCAGGCGACTGTGGAGCCTGATAGATGATCGTGGAAGGCGGTAACAGGGTTGGGGTTGAAGAATTGGTCATGAGCGACGGCAATCTCAAAACCGCAGGTTGAAGCGTCGGCTGTGTTAAAATCGCCGGTGACTGGGGTTTGCCGTATTGCGCGTGGCATAGGGATGTGGAAGCCATCAATGCGCAAGCAATGACGATAGCGTGCTGAAACCTCATAATCAATCTCCTTCCATTTCACCTTAAACGAGAAAGGGATTTCCCCTCTCCTGAATTTGCATTCGCTCTGCATGTATTATATTCCACTTTTCGGAATTTATCCGATAATTCCTTATCGGGGTTTATGGAACATGATTCCCATGTCGATGCAAACGATAAATGCCTTTGAGTTGTGTTACAGATGCTCTTTATTGGATGATATTTTGACCTTGGCGCAGTGACGACCACAAGGGGGGACACTACCCTCGCACGCATGCATTGCCGTGATGGTTATTTCGTTTATGGGATTGCGAAGGGACTTCAGGGATTTCAATAAGGGAGACAGGGCAATGAAACTACCCGTATAGATACTGCGTAACATGAAGAGAGTGACGGCTTAGTTTCCGCATTTGCGAGATTAAGATTTCCCGGTCCTCGTTAGCGGGTATGGAAAAAGGTTAAGGAAATGGCAAGAATAGACAGGGACAAGTTTGACAACCCTTCGGGCGATGAGCCTGAGGAGGAGTGGGATTTGCCGGAAACGCAACTTAGAGCTTTAAGTCTCCTAAGTGATATTATACGCATGACTCCTCGCAATGATCCTCGTATGGATTATCTGTTGCTTTTACGGCACCAAATCCAGACGGACGAACGTCAGATGGAAGAGGCTCAGCATGTAATAGCGGAGTATGAGGAGGCGTACCATAAACTCACCTCGCCTGCGAATCGGATAGGGGTATTATTGCGTCAGGAGGAGAATGGGGATACCGTCCAGATAGCCCTTGGGGATCAAGAGTATATCGCCTTGGTCGACCCTAAGATGAAGGGGCATGTTTTCGCCGTGGGAACCCGAGTGAAAGTGAATGATGCATTTGCGGTGATCGGAGATTTGGGGTATCACCCGGGCGGTCCGCTTGTGAAGGTCACCGAGGTTGTGGACGAGGAACGCATTCGCGTGTCGATGGATTCACAGGGGATGCAATCCCGCGTCATCTATCGCGCCACGTCCTTGAAGGATTCGAATCTCAAGCCAGGGGACGAGGTTCGGGTCGAGCCTAATTTCAAGGTGGCTCTGGAGCATTTTCCCGCTCAGGAAACGAAGGATTATTATTTGGAGGAGGTTCCTGAAATCCCGTGGAGCATGGTGGGGGGGCAGGAGGGAGCCATAAACGTTATCAAGGACGCCATCGAACTCCCGCTTTTGCATCCCGAATTGTTCGCGAAGTTTGAGAAACGACCGCTGAAAGGGATCTTATTGTTTGGGCCTCCCGGATGCGGGAAGACGCTGATCGGCAAAGCCACTGCGTTTAACCTCACGAAGGAGTACCGTCAGAGAACGGGCAAGAACGTGAAGGAGTACTTCATGTATATCAACGGCCCGAAAATACTAAATATGTGGCTGGGCGAATCGGAGAGAATCGTGAGGGATATCTTTGGCACGGCTCGCGCCAAGGCGAAGGATGGTTACCTTGTATTCATCTTCATCGATGAGGCGGAATCGGTGCTCCGAACGCGCTCTTCCGGAAAATGGCTGAACATCTCCAATACCGTGGTGCCGCAGTTCTGCGCGGAAATGGATGGCTTGGTCACGCTCGAAAATGTGGTGGTGATGCTCACATCCAATCGTCCCGACTATATTGACCCCGCCATTCTGAGGCCGGAACGCATTGATAGAAAAGTGAAGGTCGTGCGGCCGGATAGGAAATCATCCAGGGAGATACTAGGCATCTACCTTCATCCGCAGATTCCGATTGATCGGGAACTCGTTCGTCAGCATAAGGGGGATTCCTCCGCAGCAAGAGATGAATTGCTTGATCTGGCGGTTGATCATCTTTGGAGAAGCGACCCGGAGACGGAATTCCTTGAGGTGTTCCTTCGCAACGGGGGCGTGGAGACCTTGCGCTGGAGAGATTTGGTGAGCGGGGCGCTATTAAAGTCGGTGATTGAACGAGCCAAGGATTTTGCCATTAAGCGAAGCGTGGAACTGAATTCCGACATAGAGGGGATTACTCTTGAGGATCTGAAACGGGCCATACGGGTCGAATACAAGGAGAACGAGATATTTCCGAAGAGCGATACGCAGGAGGATTGGTTGAAACTGCTCGATTACGAACCTGAGAATGTCGCCACCATTCGTCCGATTCGTTCGCGTAAAACGCCCTCTCCGAGCAGAAGTAATATCATTTGAGAGAATGCGGCGATAGGAGACAAGATTTGCCGACCACCGCAAGGGGGTCGGCAAATTTACGCCCCAAGTGATAAGGTCATGGGAGAACCGAAAATGAGCCTGCCCTACAGGTTGTTGGGATTGGAAACGGAATACGGCATCACTGTGGATGGATGCAGCCCGAGCGATCTCATACGGAAGAGCATAGAGTTGGTGCGAGCGTATGACGCCATAGCCGTTGGGAAATGGAATTATCGAGGGGAGGATCCGCGTCGGGATTTACGAGGTTTCACTGCGGATCATCTGCAGAGAAATCCGGAAGATGTGAAATTTGATCTGCCCGAAGAGCGAAACATGTCCGCTGCGGAGGAGCATAGCGATCGAGTTCTTTCAAACGGCGCCCGGCTTTACAACGATCATGGTCATCCGGAGTATAGCATCCCCGAATGTCACTCCCTTTTTGATCTGGTGGCCCATGACAAAGCGGGGGAGAGAATCATACGCCATTGCGCCCGATTGCTCGAGGAGGAGAGCGGTAAAGCCATTCATATCTATAAGAATAACACGGATTATCATGGGGCGAGTTACGGATGCCATGAAAACTATTTGATGGAACGCTCCATTCCGTTCGAAAACCTGTGCGCGGGGATGATCCCTCATTTGATATCACGGATTGTATATACGGGAGCGGGGAAAATCGGTGTGGAGCAGGACCGCGACGAGCCTATTTTCCAGCTTTCACAACGCGCTGACTTCTTTTCCACCATCGCTAGCGTTGACACCTTGAACAATAGACCCATCATCAACACACGAGACGAGCCGCATGCGACATCGCGACTTTATCGGAGATTGCACGTGATCCCCGGCGACGCCAATATGAGCGAATGGGTCACCGCCATGAAGATCGGAGTGACGGCGCTGATCCTTTCGATGATTGAGGATGGATGGCAACCGCCCATTAAAATCAAGAATCCGGTGGATACCATGAAAAAGGTTTCCAGAGATCAATCTCTTCGATGGCTTATACCGCTTGAAGATGGTTCCACAATCACCGCGACGGAGGTCCAACGAATCTATCTCGAAGAGGCGATTAAGCGTTGCAGAGATGTCTCCGACGAGGCGAACTGGATATTGACGGAGTGGAACCGAGTTTTGGAGGACCTTGACAAGGATATCATGAGGGCAAAGGATCGAGTGGAATGGATCGCAAAGCGTAATCTGCTGGAATCCTTCATGGAGGCGGAGAGCCTATCGTGGGGAGACCCGGTGATGAAAAGCCTTGATTTGGCGTGGCATAGTCTGGATGAAGAGGAGGGATTGTACTATGGTCTTGAGCAAGCGGGGAAGATTCGGAGGATGGTGCCTGATATTCGCATTAACTCCGCCATGACACACGCACCGGAAGATACTCGCGCCTATCTTCGCGGTTTATTTGTGAGCCGTTTTTCCAATGAAATCTTCGGAATATCCTGGAATGGCGTCGCTTTCGAAGTCAAAGGAGAGAGATATCTCTTCGATATGAACTCCCTTGTCACATCCGATGTGATCGCATTGAATCGCAAGGCTGAGGGCGTGCGTTCCATCGAAGAGATGATGCAATTAATAAGCGAACATTCCAAGCAAGGGGAAAACACCACGGATTCGGCGGACACTGAATGATGCCGAACGGTCTCCATTTTCGCAGGTAAATCACCTCATTATCGGGTTTCTCTTGTGACTCAAGCATTTAGGCATGATTTATGCAGTACATACCTGAATAAATAGATAACTTTGCCGAATATATATAATACCCAAAGTGATGGGCGGGGAAACTCGGAATTCCTGATACGGATTACGATCTCTGAGTTGAATTTCCTCGAATATATCGGTGGTATGAGAAAGTGAACGAAGATGATATCCATTGATGGACGAACCCGAAGCATTATGGAAGTGAGATTGAAAAATTCCCGTTCCGGATGGGTTGGAGAGATGGAACGTTTACCGGATAGGAAAATGAAGGTGCGACTGCAACCCATGGAGGGGGAATCCTCTTTGCCAGTCTGGATTCCGGGAACGATTTTGGAATGCATCATTCACAACCCGATCGGATTAATGATAACAGAGGCGAAATTGCAGTGCCAGAAACAAAATTTGATTTGGTTGGAGATGTCTTCCGAATGGCGTTCCATGGAGAGACGGTCTCGGGAACGTATCCAAGGAGGGTTCGCCGTGGGATACACCTTCGGAGATGAGTGCGGTATTGGCACGTGCGTGGATATTAGCACGTCAGGGCTTCGTCTGCAAGTCTCACACCCCATCCCCGATAAGACGGTCCTCAAGCTTATATTTATGCTCCCCGGGGAGTATGTGACCAGGTTTTACTCCGGCATGACGCTCTATTGCCGTGAAACCGAACATGATAATAAGACGGTGCTTGTCGGTGTGAAATTTCTGAATGTCACTCCGGAGCAGGGGATGCACCTTTCCAAGTTTTGCGGTTTGCATCGAGGTTCCTATTCCCAAAACAGATGAGTTGGAAATTCCGTTATCCTTTGAGGTTCGGTACGGGGATTTGTCCAAAACACCTCTAGTTTCTTCATGCATGATGCGCTCCTCACCCCGGAATCATACTGCGCGCTTGACTTCAAGGCTAATCATATAATATGATTATGTGCCTTGAAATGAGGGAAAGAAGTCATTTCCGTCATCCTCAGCGTGCGAGAGGGTATGAATCCAGATAAAGCGAAACAGTTAGCGGCGGATAGGAAATGGGCATTGTGGATTGCGCTATTTGTAATGGCGATTACCATGATCCCCTATCTGTTCGGATACATGCTCACCGGAGCCGGCAGACAGTTCGGACATTTCAACTGGCTTGGGTATAACATTGACGACAGTTGTGTTTACCTCGCTTGGATGCGACAAGTTGCAAACGGACACTTTTTCCAGCTCAACCTCTTCACCACCGAAGCGCAGCATGGTCATCTTTTCAATATCTTTTTCGTCTTTTTAGGCTGGATCGGCGGGTTGTTTCATCTTCCGCTTATCGGAGTGCTGCACGCAACGCGTCTTCTTTTGGGGGTCATCTTCCTAAGGTGTTTTTGGTGGTTTTTGGAGATATTGTTCGACGATTCCCGCTTGAAAAAGACGATATACCTGCTCCTCTGTTTTTCCTCCGGACTTGGATGGATACCGGGGCTCTGGCACCAAAGCGGACTATTATCCCCTGTGGATGTATGGCAACCCGAGGCTATCACCTTTCTGAGTCTCTATTTAAGCCCGTTATTCCTCATCTCCTTCATTTTGATAATCGGGATCGTAGGATGGATGCTGATAGCCCAGCGGGATCATTCATGGCGTGCCGCGCTTTATGCTGGGATATGCGCGTTTTTCCTGGCGAATGTGCACACCTATGATATCATCACCTTTTCGTTGGTATGGGCGCTTTTCCTCATTGTTCAATCCATTGTCAACAAGAGGTGGAATTGGGAGTATTGGTGGCAGACACTCCTGGCGGGCGGAATCATGGGTGTCTCCGCAGGATACATGTGGTATATCTACAAAACGGAGCCTGTCTTCGCCAAACGAGTGGCGGTGCCCACGCTCTCCCCATCCTTATCGTTGTATTTGCTTGGATACGCACCTTTGATCGCTTTATCCCTTGTTTCCATTTGGAAGGTTATTTCTGATTACAGGAAACGCCCTCCAATTCCCACCCCTTACGCGCCATGGTCTTCTCAGGATGCATTGATTTTGGGCTTGGTCTGGATCGTGGCGAATTTCGGCGCATCCTACATTCCCGTTCCGTTCCAACGAAAAATGATGATGGGCGAACATATGCCGCTCTGCATATTCTCCGGAATTGCATTGTGGAGATTGTACGCCAAACTGGATCGCAAGGCGTTGAATTACGTGATGACTTTGACATGCCTTGTTCTCGGTTTGACGAACATTCGATTCATGGCTCGCGATATGATGCGCTTTATGACGGACACCTCCCAGAGCACCATTCAACGTCCTTATATGTACAAAGGCGAGATCGCCGCTTTGAGATGGATCGAAAAAAACACCCCTGCGGAAGCGCCCATCCAGCCATTGCCTTGGATAACGCGCTTGCCAGATGGTCGTATAGCATTTTATGACACAACATTGGCAGTGTTCGCACCTGGATTAACGGGACATCCGGTGGACGCCGGACACTGGGGGGAGACGCCTGATTTTGCGAAAACCATGTTTCAGTGGGTGGATTTCATGAAGCCCGACGCTCCGGATTCCTATCGAATCAATCTTTTGCGATCATCAAAGATTCAATACATTCTTTTCAGCCAGACGCATCCCGAGAGATATCCCTCCGATCCACATCTGCTTTCCCTATTCACAGGCAAGCCGCCGTCGTATCTTCAGTTCATTCCCGCCGCATCCAATCGGGACGTGTATGTTTACAAGGTTGCACTTCCATAAGGAATATCCGCGGTACGGCGAATACTAAGGATTAAGGCTCCGCGTCCGCACGGAGACGAAATCCCTTTCCTTCTTCCGCGAGCCTGCCAACCGCCTGGAAGGTTATTTCCGGTTGGTCCCCTTTCGCCGGAAAGACAACGGAGAGGGTGTTTATATCCGCCCTGCCTTCGGAGAGACTTACATGGGGGAAGGTTCTTCCAAGCGGTAGTTTCACCCCATTGGGGTCCCATCCAAGCAAATAGGGTCCGTAATAGAGGGCGACTGCTCTTACAGGAGCTTTTAGATTCGCAAAATTACGCGGTATTACGAAATCCGAATCCATGCGATAGGAGAGCGTATACGGCATGTGGATATGAATGGTGTTGTCTATTCCCCATTTTCGTTCGATCAAATATCGTCCGTCCGGGGAGGGCAATCTCGTAATGGGATGTCCATCCTCATCGGTTACTGTGAACTGATTTGCCCAAAGCGGAATTCTGAACGCCATTGAGAAGGTGTCGGGGTGTGACGGAAGGATATGGAGGGTGATATTACTGCCGCCGTTTTTGCGATCCATCCAGATTTTCACCAAGTCACCTCCCACTTTCAACTCCGTCTTGACCGGTTCATAGAGGTTCACATAAATTTTCCTGCCTTGAACGGCGGCGCAATACCATGGCGTTTCCAACAATGCCCTCGGTGCATGTATGGAACAGCACCAGTAAGCCTCTTGTGTGCCAGGAGTGGTGATCGCTTGATACCCATCCATTAGCCCATCCTCTTCATAGCACACATGGTGGCCGAAGCCGCCGTTTGGGAATTGATTCACCTCCATTTCATTCAGCAAATCCATCTCCGCAGTGTCCAGATACATTTCCGTTCCGGTCAAGCGCCATAAGCGGAGATTCAATCTTAACCAATCCGCCTCCGAGCATCCTTCGTCTCGGTTCCACGAACGTCCTGTCATTTCGGAAATACCGCCTGTAGGGAACATGTACTGAGTTCGAAATGCATTTTCATCGCGAATCACATAATTCAGATACTGAATATCCTTTGTCACCTCGTACAAGTCTAACAACCCCCTGTCCGCGCATAATCTGCCATGGCTGTGCATTTCGCCTATGGGGGAGGAGTCGATCATGAGTTGAGCCATCTTTTCAGCTTGAGTTAAATATCGCTTATCCTTGGTCGCCTGATATAACTTGACGAGCCCTTCAATGCCGCTAAAGTAACAGGTTTGGAACCCGCTGGCTTCGGAGCCGAATTGATGAACCAGGCTGGCGTGGTCGTAGTATTCATCGGTATTCACATAGTAATCCCCTAGCTTTTTCGCCATTTCCAGCGCTTCCTTGTTGTGAATGGCGTTCCACGCCTCCACCAGTCCGATGAGCATTCTGCCGTTGCCCCATAGGATCGGCATGTCCCTGGAGGCGTCGATGCCCTGATCCAAATTCTGCGGCGCCCCAAAGTGCCCGTCAGGTTTTTGATATGGAACCAATTTGGTTAGAAGATCGTTTAAATCCCAGCATGTCGGTCTTCCGCATAACGCCTGTGTGGCGGCGAGCCCGATGATCCTACCGGAGATATCTCCGCTGTATTCCGTGAAAACCCGCTTCTCCTTGAAACTGACATCGGCGAGAATGAACTCCTCCGAGTAGGGAGGTTGCGTAAGGCGATTCGTAGCGCATATTAGTCTGTTCATCAATTCCCCTCTCGCCGTGCATTCATCCGGTTTGGGGAGAGCGGGAGGAGCCCAAGTTTGAGCTAAAATTCCTAATGCGAGAAAAACCGACAACATGAATGATCTCCAGAGTGAGAATATCCTTTCCTGAACGAATGGAAGTGAACGTGAAAATATCACCCTCACCGATGATATTTTACCTGAGACGGCTCATTGCCACATTCGACGAGCTGCCTCATCGAAAAGCCCCCTGTGCAACACTACGGGACAAGGGGACTGAAAGTATGAAACACCGGCAAGTGCAATCAAAACAGGATGGATTTGGCGGACAGGAGCGCGGCGTGACGAACCGGCGCCGGAGGAGAACAAGCGGCATCATCATCCGGGTATCGCCATGATGACACCGGAGGATGTTCATTACAATCGTGTCGAGGGAGGTTCAGCGATGATGCACCGAAGGCTTGAGCGAGCTTCCATGAGCCATCCGGAGAGCTATGTCAACGGTCCGCCCAAGCGGCTCGTTCTTCCACAGTGCGCCTGGATGAACCGACCTGCAATATCCTATTCCCATCCGTGATGCGCTCCGCCCGATCCGCGCAGTCCGAAAGAAAGGATCGTTCCAGCGTAAGTGGGGGAATTGGGTGCAAGGTGGCTGAAATGGATGGGCTCCACGTCGCCGTGGACCGCAGTGCGCATCGATGCATTCCGAGGGATGTGCCTGACGCTCATGACTGGTTTTGAAGCAAGACACCTCAATTCGTGGAAACCACGCACGAATTGCGCATGGATCATGTAAAATTGATGTGTCTTTGACGGATCATGCAGGAAATCGCTCCCCAGGCATCGTAATATCAGTAGGAGTTGCTCGATTTGTCACACCCGATGCCGATCGAGGGGCGCATGTTGCATGTGTTTGATGCGCCTCGGTGTAAATCCGTAAGACCGGAGGATAGAGAATGCCTTATATTTCCGAAGCGTGGCAATTAAAATGTGAGAGATTTCTATCCAGTCTTGAGGACTGGATGGAGGATTTGGAGCCTGTAACGTTGCAATCCATCCTCCAGGAGGCTGGCGGTCCCGAATCCGTCGCGTTTTTTTGCGTGGATATGACCAATGGCTTCTGCCATGAGGGGATGCTTCAGAGCGATCGAGTGCAGGCGTTGATTAACCCGATTAAAGAGCTATTCGTTGCGGCGTGGGAGGCTGGGGTGCGCCATTTCATACTGCCGCAGGACGCCCATCCCGTTGATTCTCCGGAATTCCATGATTTCCCCGTTCATTGCATCAAAGGCACCGGGGAGGCCGTCACGATACCGGAGTTGATGTCTCTCCCCTTCTCGGATCATTTCATCGTGATGCCCAAACGCTCCCTGAGTTCCTCCATCGGCACCGATTTGGACGCATGGCTGGACGCTCATCCGGAGGTGACCCATCGTATCGTGGTTGGCGACTGCACGGATCTCTGCGTCTATCAGCTGGCGATGCATCTCAAGCTGAAATCCAATGCGTTGAACGTAAATCAGCCCGTCATCGTTCCCGCGAATTGCGTGGACACCTACGATCTGCCGGAGGATGTCGCCAAGGATATCGGCGCATGCGCCCATCCCGCTAACCTGTTCCACTCCCTTTTTCTATATCACATGGATTTGAACGGGGTGCGAATTGTAAGCGATATTTTATAGGGGGCCTGTTTGCAGTCTTTGGGGGCTTATTCGTCCGAGTTGGAGCGTGAATGCGACCTTAAACGCCCAATTTTCCTAAATTTACGGACAAACGATGTAAATTTTTTTCAAATTGGGTGTAATTTCCCGGTAACTTGAGTAAAATATAAATGGACGTATGTTAGCTCCCATAACTACGTTGCGCATGGAACGGCCGTAAATCGGCTGGCTGCTGTCCCTGTTCGGCGGCTTAAGCTTAACGATCGTTCGATTCCGAAGCGTGAAGCACTGTGGAACTTCAAGCCGAGGTCGATTATTGTATTCAGAAAGGAGCATAAGCCATGAGCAAGACAAAGGCATATCTCTGGCGGGTTGCAGTGGCTGCGCTGTTGGTTGGAGCGGTATTCGCCGCCCCGAAACCGGCGAGCGCCAGCAATTTGCTTAACGGTCTCAGCATTCGCGGAGGCTTTTTCACCCCGTCAAGTAATGGCATTCGCGATATTACCGACTTTGCGTCCTGGGGCGGAGGCCTGGAGTATCAACTTCCCTGGTTCCCGCATCTCTTTAATGGCGACAACTGGACCACCAGTATTTCAGTGGATTACCATTATTCAGATAGGACAGCCGGTATCTTTCGTGATATGCCCGTTTCCATCAATCAGGTTTACACCTTTAATGAGGATAGCGGGCGCTCACCCTACCTTGGTTATTGTCTCACCGCCGACACCTTTGGTGGAACCAATAACTATCTAGGGTTACATCAACCCACGGTCACTCGAATGGGAGCGGGTTTGATCTTTGGGGTGAACGTAACGAGAAAGTTTTATGTGGAAACTCGTTACGAATGGATTGATCAGCACAATACGGTGGCCAACACCGCTCCGAGCGGTTTCCGCACCTACATTGGATATCGCTTCTAAGCGCTTAGGGGAGACGATATTATCCGGAACAATGGATAGGATATTACCTCTCTCTCCTGACGTTTGCGATTACCCTTTAGTGGTAACACCGTAAATGGCTGTCATTCTTGTTAAAGGCATTCGGCAATCAGTCGAATGCCTTTTTTCCGTTTATCCTTGTCGGGATGCGGACGGATTGTCCTTTTTTGAGGATTGGGGCGCCTTCCGCTTGACGGATGTTTGTTTTTTTGTCTATAATAGAGGATGATTTTGACATTGTTGTTCAATTTCACTGCATCCATGCAGGTTTTTTGGACATAGCCCGTCCCCAGTGTTCACCGTGGTGCACCTCTCAAAGCGGAGTGACAGGCGACATACTATCAATGGGGGATGGATAATTGAAAACAATGAATGTGACTTCCGCTTTCGCGGTAGCCGTTGACGGCTTGAGCGCGCGAAGCGGAAAGGTCGGTGGAATCCGACTTATCGGGACAATCATCGTCCTGCTTGTAACTCCCTCCTGCGCCTTCGCTCAAGGCGTCTCCTCCACCATTAACACCGGCGATACCGCATGGTTGCTTGCGTCAGCCGCGCTGGTGTTATTGATGACTCCGGGATTGGCCCTCTTTTACGGGGGAATGGTCCGAGCCAAAAACGTGCTCAGCACCATCATGCAAAGTTTTATCGCCATGGCGATAATCTCGGTGATTTGGGTTTTATGGGGATACTCTCTTGCGTTCGGCCCGGATCATTGGCATATCATCGGAGGACTCAACTGGATTGGATTGCATGATGTGGGTGTCACTCCCGATCCAAATTATGGTCCCACGGTGCCGCATGAGGCGTATATGATCTTCCAGATGATGTTCGCCATCATCACGCCTGCGCTTTTCAGCGGCGCCATCGCGGAGCGGATTAAATTCAAGGCGTACGTGGTTTTCCTTGTTTTGTGGAGCACTTTCGTTTACTGCCCCCTTGCGCATTGGGTATGGGGAGCGGGAGGATGGCTGAGAAACATGGGGGCGCTGGACTTTGCCGGAGGCACCGTGGTTCATATATCCAGCGGAGTTTCGGCGTTGGTTCTGGCGATCATGATTGGCAAGCGTCGCACGGATGAACGTGAACTGATGCGCCCGCACAATCTCACCATGACTCTCATCGGGGCGGGTTTGCTCTGGTTCGGTTGGTTTGGCTTTAACGCAGGCAGCGCCATCGCTGCGAACGAGCATGCAGTGAACGCCTTTGTGGTCACCCATATCGCCGCCGCCACGGCGGCATTGGTTTGGGTCTTGCTGGATTGGAAAATGTATGGGAAACCTACCGCCTTGGGAGCCGCGACAGGAGCGGTTGCCGGATTGGTCGCCATCACCCCGGCGTCAGGCTTTGTGGATCCTCTCGGGGCATTGGCGATCGGAGCGGGTGTGTCCTGCATCAGTTTCTGGGCGGTTGGATTGAAAAATAGATTCGGTTATGATGACACCCTGGATGTCTTCGGCGTGCATGGCGTGGGAGGGATGTGGGGGGCTATCGCAACGGGAATCTTTGCGGTGCACCTCATGGCGTCCGACGGAGACCCGAAATCCAGCGGTTTCTACCATCAGGGTTTGCTTTACGGAGATGTCCATCAGTTCCTCGTTCAGGTGTTCAGCGTATTGGTCTCCGTTTGCTTTGCGGTCGTGATGACCTTCATTTTGGGCACGATTGTGAATAAGACGATTGGGTTGCGCGTGGATGCCGATGAGGAGTCCTTGGGGTTGGACCAGAGCCAGCATGGGGAGAGCGGATACGAGATGTTCGAATCGGGTTTGGATTGATGTTGCGACATCCTTTGCATCTGTCGGCGTTATGAAGATGGGATGCATTGGAAGAACATTGGAGGGGAGCTCCTTTATCGAAGGTTTGTCCCCTCCTTGTATGTATATATTGCCGTGGTTCATGGGAAACGCTCCGGCGGGTTCAGCGCCAAAAGGAAGAGGATGATATTTAACCAACTTGATCTTTCGCAACCTTGCATCTCCTTCGGAGCGCCATTTCGCGCCGTCCATGTGTCATAATGAATGTATCTTAACGGTGTGGTTGAGACCGTTCTACGCGGAACTTCCTTTCTGTTTTGCCCGTCCCCGGTGTTCATCGTGGCGCACCTCTCTCAATGCGGAGCGACAGGCGGAGTAAATTCATCCGCTATGTTCGCGTTATCAATGAATTAATGTTCCAGGATGGAGTATTTCACCCGAACGCGAAAGCGGAAATCACCAATGGGGGATGGAATTGAACACCACACACTACTCGTTGCCTGGCGACGCGGGAGCCGTTGTCGGCTCCGAAATGCGCCGTTCCAGGCGGGTCGGCAAACTCCGACTATTGGGGACAACCATTGTCCTCGCATCACTCTCCACTGCAGCCCAGGCTCAAGGCGTAAACGCGCTACCCATCAAGGCGGGTGACACGGCGTGGATGCTCGCCGCCGCTGCACTGGTTATGTTCATGACACCAGGGCTCTCCCTTTTTTACGGCGGCATGGTGCGGGCGAAAAACGTGCTCGGCACCATCATGCAAAGCTTCGTGGCTCTAGCGGTCATCACTTTCGTATGGATTATGTGGGGTTACAGTCTGGCTTTCGGTCCCGATTTCCATCATGTGATAGGCAATTTGAGTTGGTTCGGTTTGCGGGGAGTTGGGTTGAACCCCAACCCGAATTACAATCCCACCGTGCCTCACGAAGCCTTCATGATTTACCAGATGATGTTCGCCATCATCACCCCGGCTCTTATCAGCGGGGCGGTGGCGGAACGTATCAAATTCAAGACCTATGTCGTATTTCTCGTTCTTTGGAGCACCTTTATCTATTGCCCTCTGGTGCACTGCGTCTGGGGTGCGGGCGGATTTTTGAAAGAGATGGGGGTGCTGGATTTCGCAGGCGCGGTCATCCACATCAGCAGCGGAACCTCCGCACTGGTGCTTGCATGGATGCTGGGGAAGAGGCACATGGAAGAGGGTGAGATGATGCGTCCTCACAACCTTACCATGACCCTGATCGGCACCGCCATGCTCTGGTTCGGCTGGTTCGGTTTCAATGCGGGAAGCGCAGGCGCCGCCAACGCGCAAGCTGTCAACGCGTTCGTCGCCACGCACATCGCCGCCGCCATCGCCGCCCTCACGTGGATGTTCCTCGATTGGAAAATCTACGGAAAACCCACCGTGCTTGGCGCAGCCACAGGGGCCGTGGCGGGATTGGTGGGAATCACTCCCGGAGCCGGGTATGTCAGCCCGATGTCGGCGGTTGTCATCGGGATTGTCGTATCCTTGATTTGCTTCTACGCCGTAACATTGAAGAACAAGTTCGGCTATGATGATACGCTGGACGTCTTCGGAGTGCATGGAGTGGGAGGCATCTGGGGCGCTATCGCTGCGGGAATCTTCGCCACCTATATGGGCAGGGGGTTGATTGCGGGCAATCCCTATCAACTCTGGGTCCAGTTCCTAGCCGTGGTGGTAACCGCCGGGTATGCCATGCTTGTTACCTGGCTAATTGCCGTCATCCTGAACCATACGATGGGGTTGAGGGTGGAACACGAGCAGGAGACCCTTGGATTGGATCAAAGCCAACACGGCGAGAGTGGTTACGAGATGTTCGAACCGAGCATGCAATAAGCTTGCGCTGCTTTTCCTTCAGTTCAAGAGCCCTTCCGCTTTGGGAGGGCTCTTGATGCGAGCGGAACGGATGAAGACGGAATTCTCACCTGTCGTCTTCATCCTACGCATCCCTGTGATTATCGCTGCATTTGAGCCTGTTGCATAAATCAAAAGCTATAATTGCCATATAATATGATATGAAGTAATAATCATTCATTACGCCATTCGAGGTGATACTTACAATTTCATTGAAACGAACGAGGATCAACCATATCCGATCCCCCCAGTATCAGGGACTGGGTTCCCGAGGACAATTTCGTCTGGTTCGTGATCGACACGATAAGGAATCTCGATCTCTCCCCTTTTCTGAATCGCTACCGCGCGGACGGTAGCGGTCATCCCGCTTACCACCCTCGTGTCATGCTGACTCTTTTGGTTTACGCATATAGTCAGGAGGTTCGTTCGAGTCGCCGCATTGAACGACTTTGCGAGTGCGACCTCCATTATCGCGCGATTGTTGGTGATTTCGTACCGGATCACAGCACGATAGCTCGTTTTCGCGAGGCGAACCTTGAATGTTTCAATTCCTTATTCGCGGAGGTTCTTCGCCTGTGTGATCGTTGCGATGTACTGAGACCCGGGATTGTGGCTCTTGACGGCACGAAGCTTTCGGCGAACGCTTCCCTGGCTTCCAATCGCACCCGTGATTCTCTTGCGTCCGCGATAGCGAAAATAGTGGAGGAGGCCAGGCTCGCGGATGAGACCGAGGATCGAGAGGAAATATCGCGAATTGAGAGTGCGTAATGCAAGGAACTGATTGTGGCGGTTCGAAAGGATTGGAAACAACGCAAGGAATTGAAAGAGGCGCCTGCTCCTCGTGGAAGGATACCGCAGGGTCTGGGGCCTCGCGAGCGAATGGAGCG